>Ga0209390_10000009_pt1 | contig 289158 bp, 261 predicted proteins | sample BON01_FD_187212 | JGI IMG/M metagenome (GOLD analysis project Ga0209390, IMG submission 187212) | Freshwater microbial communities from Lake Bonney liftoff mats and glacier meltwater in Antarctica - BON-01 (SPAdes) (version 2) | ecosystem: Environmental > Aquatic > Freshwater > Ice > Glacier... | reverse complement strand
AACAATTATGTAAAGATTATAGAAGACAAATTAAATAACACACCTAGAAAAATTTTAGGCTATAAAACACCAAATGAAGTATTTTTTAATAACTTTACCTTTGTTGCACTTGTTGCTTGAATTTAGCTATTAAGTATTGAGTATTGAGTATTGAGTATTAAGTATTAAGTATTAAGTATTAAGTATTGAGTATTGAGTATTAAGTATTGAGTATTGAGTATTAAGTATTAAGTATTGAGTATTAAGTATTAAGTATTAAGTATTGAGTATTGAGTATTGAGTATTGAGTATTGAGTATTAAGTATTGAGTATTGAGTATTGAGTATTAAGTATTAAGTATTAAGTATTAAGTATTAAGTATTAAGTAAAAGCCCATTTTCATCTAAGATGAAAATGGGCTTTTACTTTTTATATTATCACACGATGGAACTGCTGATAGCGAAGTAAGAAATCGACGGTGCTCACAAAGCTTTATGAGCACCGTCGCATATCGCCCCCAGTTTGCTCCGCTTGCAATTACACAAAGAATAAGCACTCGCTTTCTCGACTTTTAATAGTTTTGGTTTGAATTTAGTGCCATGGTGACTGCCATCGCAGAAAGGTTGGGTTTTACTGAAGCCGCAACTGCACCATAGGTAGTTTCCAGGTTCTAAAGTCATTCTTGTTGGTTCATTTCTTGTGCTCTGCTCTTTCTTCGAGCCAGAAGAGATCTCACTTCTATTGTCTTTTGATTTTAAGATTGGATAAAAGACATGCTCATACCATTGATCATCAACTTCTTGTTGCAAGCCAAAATCAGTTGGATATTTTCTAGTAAATAAAGCAGAGCCGAACAACTGATCCCAAAAGGTGAACATGTTGCCAAAATTTCCATTCGGATCACTCACTTCATCAGCAAGAGATACGCCGTGATGGGCATAATGAAAAGCTGGTGTTACAAGGATATGTTCTACGACATAAGTTAAGGGACTCAAAGCTGGATATTTATATAAAATACGATCCCACTTAGTCGTGCTATGTGAACCAATAATCACCAACTGCTTCAGGATTAAACCGATAGCCACAGGAATACCGCCACCGATAAAAGTAAGCAATGCAATCCACCAAATATTGGGCATCAATAAATAATATAAAGCTGCATTTCGATAAGACACTAATAAACCCATTTCTGTGGCAGCATGGTGGGGTCTGTGGAGCTTCCATAAAAACTCATTTTCATGAGCGAAACGATGATACCAATATTGCAAGGAATCATCGATTAAAAGATATCCAATCAATACTAAGAAAATATTTTGAGTGCTTAAAAGTGAGCTCCACGATGGAAAAAAGAATTGACCGAGATAGGCCACCAGGATAACAATAGCGGGTTTCGTGAGTAAACTCAAAATCCCAAAACTTAAGAATTCCTGAATAAAATCGCCTTTTGATCTTTTTGTTTTTGCAAGTAATCCTCCAGTGATTTCTAGAAGACCGAAAAAAATCAATACACCTGCTATAAGAAATTGCTCATGATTGGCAAGATATAATATAAACTCCTTCATAATAAGCTATAGAATTTTCCTAAATTTAAGCCTTAAAGCGCATTTAAACAAATGAATAAGGAGCACATAAAAGAGCTATTCAATCTCAATACAGCAATCACCTTCTTGAATCATGGATCCTTTGGCGCCTGTCCCAAAGCTGTTTTTCTAGATTATCAAAATTGGCAAAGAGAATTAGAAGCTGAGCCGATTCAATTTATAACAAAGACCGGAGTAGCTGCGTACAGAAAATCTAAAGAAGTCTTCGCTGAAACGTTCAATTGTGCTGTGGATGATTTTTTCTTTACTCCTAACCCGTCAACAGCGTTTAATACCGTTATAAAAAGTCTCCAACTCGAAGCTGGAGATGAAATCTTAAGCACCGATTTGGAATACGGCGCCATGGATCGAACTTGGCATTTTTACTGCAAACAAAGCGGCGCTAAGTATGTGCAACAAGCCATCCCCTTGCCTATCCAATCTAAAGAACACTTTTTAGAAGCTTTTTGGAAAGGCTTGACGCCTAAAACAAAGTATGTTTTCTTAAGTCACATTACAAGCAGCACTGCATTGATTTTACCAATTGAAGAAATCTGTAAAAAAGCTAAAGAACTAGGATTGATTACCATTATAGATGGCGCTCATGTTCCTGGACACCTCCCTTTACATCTAAATAAACTAGAAGCAGATTATTACACAGGTGCCATGCACAAGTGGTATTTAGCACCGAAAGGTTTTTCATTTCTCCACGTTAAAAAAGAGTTCCAGGCCAGCTTAGATCCACTCATTGTTTCTTGGGGATATGAAAGTGAATTTCCCAGCCATAGTCCGTTTTTAGATTACCATGAGTATAGCGGCACACGAGACTTTTCAGCCTATTTAACCATGCCAGCCTTGCGACATTTTTGGCTTGAAAATGATTGGGGAAATAAGTCTGTCGAAGCTAGAAAAATGATTTTGGAATGGTATCCCAAGTTTTGCAAATTGTTAAACACCGTTCCTATTTGCCCAGTGAATTCTGAGTTTTTAGGACAAATGTGTAGCATTCCAATTCGAACAACAAAACCCTTAGAACTCAAAGAAATACTCTATCAAAAGTACAAGATAGAAATTCCAGTTACCAATAAGGGGAAAGATTACTTCATAAGAATTTCCATTCAAGGGTATACTGCTGAAAGTGAGTTGGAGTATTTGTATGACAGCTTGAGAGAGTTGTTGGCTGAAGGGATTTATCTAAATTAAGTTATGCATTTACAAATCCTCCACCAAGACGAGCACCTTATCGCCATTAGTAAACCTCATGGACTGGCTGTGCATGCTTCTAAAATGCATCGCTTTGATGATTTTTTTGCTTTACAAGTCTTAAGAGATCAAATTGGTCAAAAGGTTTATCCCGCTCATCGTTTAGATAAAAAAACGAGTGGGGTCTTGTTGTTTGGCTTGGAGAAAGAAATGGATTCCAAATTGCAGATGTTGTTCGCCGCAAATGAAGTCAAGAAAACCTATCATGCTATTCTTCGAGGCTTTGTTAAAGAAGATGGCGTTGTAGATTATATCCTAACAAACAATCAAGCTAAAGAACAAGAAGCAATTTCGGCTTATCGCGTGTTGGAGAACTTTGAAATTGATTTGCCTTTTGGCGCTCATCCAACTTCTAGGTATTGCTTAGCCGAATTGAAGCCAGAAACTGGCAGATATCATCAATTGCGTAAGCACATGTCGCACATCCAACATCCTATCATTGGCGACCGACCTCATGGATGCAACAAACAAAATAAGTTGTGGAAGGAGCGCTTCAATAATGACTGCATGCTCTTACATGCTCAGCGGATTCAGTTCGTACATCCCATTACAAATGAAGAACTAGATATTACGGCGCCCTACTCTACCGCTTTCCTTCATGGTTTGGAAATACTTAAGGGAAATTTAGAAGTATTTATAAGCTAATCCGTTACTTTTGTAAGCTAACACAATTGAATCATGATAAATCTAGCAGCTGCTTTAATTGAAAGCGTTTCCATACACGGTATTGGCGTTAAAAATGAAAATGAGGGAATAAATATTTCTGAGCATCCGATCATTTTAGAAGATGATATCTTGAAAGAACTGTTGTTCAAATATTTCTTTAAAAGCTTTAAAGAACCAGAATTTTACGGCTTCACCTTTAGTAATGACGACATTAATTTGAATCCGATGTTCAACTTTGCAAAGGCTATTTTTACAGATCCTGAATTGCTGCACAATCAATCTATTTTTATTGCAAAGCATTTGTATGAGCAAAGCAGTCACCCCAACATCAAACCGGGTGATTTAATGATCGCTTACATTGAAGATATTGTGATAGATGAAGTGATGGTAAATGCCATTGGAATTTTCAAATCTGAATCAAAAGATGCCTTCTTAAAAATCCAACATCAAAGTAAACAAATTGACCTTGCCTATGAGCACGGAGTAAATGTAGAAAAGTTAGACAAAGGGTGCTTAATTATCCAGGACGAAGAGAGCGATGGGTACAAAGTTTGCATCGTTGACAAGGGCAATAAAAACAATGAAGCGCAGTATTGGAAAGATGATTTTTTAAATATCAAAGCCAAGAACGACGACTACCATAACACACAGCATTTTATAGACATTACAAAGTCTTTTATCCAAGAAAGATTGGTTCCTGAATTTGAAATGGAAAAGTTTGAACAAGCGGGTATTTTAAATAGAACCAAGGAGTATTTTAAAAGAGTAGAACGCTTTGAGGAAGACGATTATCAAGAGCGTGTCTTCTTTAGTAACAAGGAAATTATCGATGAGTTTAAAGAATACAAGCAAGAGTATGTTGAGAATGCAGACATACAATTAGACAATGAGTTTTTCGTATCGCCAAGTGCTTTCAAAAAGAATCAACGCTATCTAAAAAGCATCCTCAAACTAGATAAGAATTTTCACATTTACATTCACGGCAATCACGATTTGATCAGTAAGGAAAAAGATGATAAAGGAACGTTTTACAAAATCTACTACGAAGAAGAAAGTTAATTTATGAATGTGCTAATGAGGAGATGGAGGAAAAGTTGAATAGTTGAATGTTTAAATAATTTAAAAGTTTTATTTTCTCAATTCTCACATCTAAATACTCAATTCTTTTGTTTCAAATCTTATGTCTTATCCCGATAGCGATTGGGACTTAAATCTAAATAAAAATGATTTCAATTTTATACGAAGACCAATACATTATAGCGGTTAGTAAGCCTGCAGGAGTTATATCTGAAGTAAACCCTTTTGAAGCTGTCACTATGGAAGGTGAAGTCATGGCCTATTTATCGCTTTCGAGTGTAAAACCATTTGTAGGTGTTATCCATAGATTGGATCGAGTGACGAGCGGTGTGATGTTGTTTGCTAAGAAAAAAAGTGCTTTGGTGGCTTTTAATAAGTTGTTTGAAGCCAAAGCTATTCAAAAAACCTATCATGCCTTAATCCCAAAACTTCCTCAAGCTGAAGAGGGCGAATTGGTCAATCATCTTTTGAAAAATCAGAAAGAAAAGAGAGCTGAGATAATAAATGCTCCGAGCAAAGAAAGCAAATTGGCTAGCTTACATTATAAATGCTTGCAGAATTTGAAGCCCCCATATCTGATCGAATTAAAACCTAAAACAGGTCGATTTCATCAACTTCGTATTCAGTTAGCACATATTGGCTGTACGATACTAGGCGATGAGAAGTATGGTTCTAAAGAGGCTTATGAAGGTCCAGGAATTGCATTACATGCTTATTCGTTGGCCTTTAGTCACCCACTGCTTGACACCAAGAAACAGCAACTGTTTGTGGCACCCTACCCGGATGGGAAAGATTGGCATGCTAGTATTGATATATGAGAATTGAGAAGAACCATTTTAACAAAAAAAATCTCAGACTTTAATTTAAATATTAGATTGGATTGAGGCTCTCGATTCAACTATTCAACATTTTAACAATATAAAAAACCCATTCCGATTACTCGAAATGGGCTTTTATAAATTATTTAGGAGCGCCTATTACAAATGAATTACTTCTCCGTAGGCTTCCGCAGTAGCTTCCATCACCGCTTCACTCATCGTGGGATGTGGGTGAATGGCTTTTAGGATTTCATGACCAGTAGTTTCTAATTTTCGTGCAATTACAATCTCAGCGATTATTTCTGTTACATTAGCCCCAATCATATGCGCACCTAAGCATTCCCCATATTTAGCATCGTAAATCACTTTTACAAAGCCTTCTTTTACTCCGGCGGCGCTTGATTTACCTGAAGCGGAGAAAGGAAATTTACCTACTTTTATTTCGTAACCTGCGGCTTTAGCTTCTTCTTCCGTATAACCCACGGAAGCAATTTCCGGTATACAATAAGTGCACGAAGGAATGTTATTATAATCTATTGCTTCAACATGATGTCCTGCTATTTTTTCAACGCATAAAATTCCCTCAGCCGAGGCAACGTGCGCTAAAGCTTGACCTGGAACGATATCGCCAATGGCATAATATCCATCCACATTCGTTCTATAGAATTCATCTACTTGAACCAATCCTTTTTCCACTTTTATACCCACTTGCTCCAATCCTATATTATCGGTATTCGGAGTCACTCCAGCAGCAGAAAGGACGATGTCACATGAAACAACACTTTCATTGCCTGTTTTGTTATCCTTTATAGTTACTTGACAACCTTCACCGCTTGTATCTATGGATTGCACCGCTGAATTGGTCATGATGTTGATTCCTTTTTTCTTCAAGATTTTACCTAACTCTTTAGAAATGTCTTTATCTTCTCTCGGAACCACCGCATCAAGGTATTCAACTAAAGTTACTTCCGTTCCCAATGAATTGTAGAAGTAGGCAAATTCAACCCCTATTGCGCCAGAACCTATAACCACCATTTTCTTTGGTTGCTCAGGAAGGGACATGGCTTCTCGGTAACCCACTACCTTTTTACCATCCTGTTCTAATCCTTGAACTGATTTACTACGACCACCTGTTGCTATGACAATATGCTTAGCGCTGTAGCTTGATTTTTCTCCTGATTCTGATTTGACTTCTATTTGCTTTCCAGGCAATAAAGTACCGTAACCCATGATGACGTCAATCTTATTTTTCTTCAATAAGAATTGAACCCCTTTACTCATTCCTTCTGCCACTCCTCTACTTCTTGAAATCATGTCTGAGAAATTTGCTGAAGCGCCATTCACTGTAATCCCATAGTCACTTGCATGATTAATATAGTCAAACACTTGCGCACTTTTCAACAAGGCTTTGGTTGGAATACAACCCCAATTTAAACAAACCCCGCCTAAGGATTCTTTTTCAACAATCGCGGTTTTAAGTCCAAGTTGGGAAGCTCTAATAGCCGTTACATAACCACCGGGTCCACTGCCAAGTACAATTAGGTCGTAATTCATAAAGTTAATTTTTGGTTTGAGATGTAAAGATAAGCATTAAATGAGCGCATAGTTAGCGAAATAGGATACAAATTTGGACTGCATCTGCGACTCAAGGCAAGTCTATGAGAGCAAATTTTCCAAACTATCACCGCTTATTACAATCACCCCTGACTTAGGAATAAGATCCCCACCTTCTGGCCAATGACTCGTTAAGGCATCTAAGCTTGTTGTTGCCTCACCAGGATGCTGCACGCTTAAGAATAAATATTTCCCATTGGGATGAAAGAAGGGACCTGTAAATTCTGCGTCATTAGGCGCTGTTGCTACACGAATTAACTCCCCAGCTCTTTCCCCACTTCTTGGAATTAGGAATAGACTATTGCAAGGCATGAATTCGTAGCCTTCAACACCTAAACTATATCCACCAACATCTGTGGTCATCCATAGATTTCCTTTTAAATCAAAAGCTAGATTATCTGGACTCGAAAACCCTGCCTCTTCACTTCCCGCTAAGAACGTTTCCGATTTAAAAGTTAAGCTTGTCTTGTCTGCACTATCCTCTCTCAATTTCATGATTGAACCATGTAAATCTCCTTTTGGTTTATTGTTGGTTAAACTGATAAAAACATCCCCACTTATTGGATCAATCTCAATATCTTCAGGTCTATTCAACTTAGAACCACCAACTAAATAAGCGGCATCTCTCATTCGAACTAAAACATCCGTTTGATTTTTAAACCGCTCTTGCAAAATAGCATGATCTTCATATTTTAGGCTAATCCACTTCCCTTCTTCCACGTTTGCCACGTAGAGGGTTCCGTCTTTCAAATCAGCTGCATTCTTAGAAATATACTTATAGAGACATCTGTCGTTTCCATCATCGCCAGAATAAATAACTACTCTCCCATCGCTTAATTGATGGACCGTAGCGCATTCATGAGCACACCTTCCTAAGGCAACTAATTTCTTGGCTTCACCTGTTTTTGGATTTACTTCTACAACCCATCCATAGTGTTCTGGAGAATTATCGAAAAAATTTTCCCATCCATAGTTTCCCGGTAAAGTATCAAGCACCTCTCCCGTAAGTTCGTCGTAGACATAATCACCATAAAAGGAATCCGTATTTTCCTCACAAGATAAAATGGTTCCCCATGGGGTTATTCCTCCTGCACAACCAGCGAAGGTACCCATTGCTTCATGTGATCCAGCGATTGCTTCATCCCAATGAAATGGAATCATCGTTTTACCTGTAATTCTTCGGTTAAATTCACTATTTGGAACGACTTCCCAATGGCCATTTTCAAGAAGTCTAATATGTACTAAACTTCCGCCAACTACGTATTGCTCTTGATCTATCTGTTCTAATGTTTTCTCTCCAATAGCGGCATATGTACCCATCAAGATAGGGTCTAGATATTCATGATTACTCCATAGGATTCCTTCACTTGCATCTTCATTCAAAGGCACAAAAGCGAGGTAATCATTATGAGTGCCGAATGAATCTTTTTCCGATAATGGGTCTCCAAACTTTATCAATAACTGTTGATTGAATCCTTTTGCTAAACGAACTTCATCAGATTTTATAGCTTCAATACCACCAAAATTAATATTAGCGGCATAGGGTCGTTCCAATATTTCTTGGTTGTTTTCAGCACAAGCTGATATTAGGGGCATGGCGGTAATACTAACCACACCGACAAGACTACCTTTACCCAAAAATTCTAAAAAAGATCTACGAGAATACTTCATGACAACAATAATTGAAGCACAAAGTTAGTACAAAATGATGCAAGTTTACATTAAGAAATGCTTAAGATTAGGATTTCTTAAACACTTTTCTAAGTGTCCCTTTAGGAACTTTTAGCCAGGCTCTTTCATGAAAATAGTAAAGAATAATTTTCGTAACCAACTCTAAAGAGGCGATGCTCATCCCTGATTTTAAACTTCCACTATAATACCACGAAATTAGTAAGGTATCAATTGATCCTAATAATCTCCAAGATGCTGCTTTGACAATCGAAATAACCCGACTTTGCTGCTTGCCAACTAAAAAGTACTGCCATACTCTTTCATGAAGCCAATAGAGAAGTATTTTTGTAAATACTTCAGTAAAACCAATCTTAAGTGCTTGCTGTAGATGTCCTGTGATTAAGTAGGATAACAACATGGTATCTATCGTACCAATAATTCTCCATGAAATACCTTTTATAATACTTCTAATGTGTGATTCTTTCTTGTAAGTAGCCCCATTAACAGCCATAGTAAAGTATTTAAGCTATAAAAAGCCTCAATTTCATCCCGAAACATCGGAAAGCAAAATCAAGGCTTTTGGCGGAGAAAGAGGGATTCGAACCCCCGGTACCTCACAGTACAACGGTTTTCAAGACCGCCGCATTCGACCGCTCTGCCATTTCTCCGATGCAAAAGTAGAAAGCTTTTTAATTTATAAGGGTTTTTTGCCGGAAAAAAATAAAAATATTTTTCAAGGCACTCTTACATCCAATAAGCATGGGGGTTTTTAGGCAATCAGCTCATCCTCATTATCTAAAAGAACATTAGATTGATAGTAGATTGCTGCATTTAATTCAAATCCAATGAGCAGCACAAAAGCATTAACGTAAAGCCAACCCAAGAAGAGAATAATGGATCCAAAAATTCCATAAATCGTATTGTACTTGTCGAACCCATTAATATAATTTGAGAAAATCAAGGATGCTATAATTGATCCTAGCGTGGCTAAACTTGAGCCAGGAGTAACAAACTTCCATTGTTTTTTCGTTGCAGGGCCATAATAATAGATAGTTGAAAACGAAACAAAAAACAAAATCAAAATAATCAAATATCTCAGGGCATTTAACAAGAAGTTTACCCAGTAATTCTTAATATTTACATATTGGAGAAACAGCTTGATAAGCCCTTCTCCTGCAATGAGCATGACAATTGAAATTAAAAATAGAAAGACTAAGAGTATCGTTAATTTTAAAGCTACCGCTCGAAGCGTGAAAAAATTTCTATTGGTATAAATAGAATAGGTTTTATTAAACGACATGATAATAGAAACTACCCCTTGTGTTGAGAAATACAAGGTTAGCATGGCACCAAAAGACAACAAACCTTCTCTTGGTTTGTGAATTACATCGTCAATTGTGGTAAGGATGAAATTGTTTACTACTTTGTCAGGTATGAATTCATTAATAAAGGAAATAAATTCTCCTTGAAAATTGTCTAAAGGAATGTAGGGTAAAAGGGTCAATAAAAAAATAAGACCAGGAAAAAAAGCAATGAAAAAGCTGTAGGCTATGGATCTAGCTCTTGTAGGTATTTGATCTTTTTTTAATTCAGATACAATAAAACGAAGAACAATATAAACTGGAATTTTATCAAAGCCTGGAAGGGTGAACTTCTTAGCTATACCTACAAAACGAAACAAGGTTGGTCTTGCTTTAATAAAGGATTCTATTTTCTTTAGGAGCTTCATTGGTATCTACTCAATTTAAAATTTAAATCTTTTGGACAGTTCATTACCTTTCCCGTGCTTGCATTTATAAAAATTAGCTCAACTTCCGCTCGACAAATTAATTGATTATCTTGATTATATATATCCGTAGCAAAGCTAATTTTTTTTGAAATAGTCCCTTTAATTTGGGTGCTCAGCTTCAAAAGGTCATCATATTTGGCAGCTTTTCTATAGGCAATATTTAAGTTTACAACGGGTAAAAGAATCCCCATTTCCTCTAACTCCTTGTATGTCAATCCAACACTCCGAATTAATTCCGTGCGAGCAACTTCTAAAAATTGGGCGTAATTACCGTAATAAACGTATCCCATTTGATCGGTTTCTCCGTAACGCACTCTCAAGGTATTCTCAAAAAAATTACTCATAAATCCTTAATTTGTTCAACGCTGCCTGGTATAATCTAGCAGTTTGTAAATGAGCAGTATAGGTGGCATTAAACACATGATACCCTGACAAGTCCTCTTTTGCGCAGAAATAAAGGTAAGCATGTTCTTCTGCATTGAGCACAGCATCTATTGTACTTGTTTCTGGTAGGCAAATTGGGCCTGGCGGCAAACCTAGGTTGAAATATGTATTGTAAGGGTTGTCGTAGTCCGTATGCACTGTTAAAATCCGTTTTAAACTAAGGTCTCCCAATGCAAATTTTACCGTTGGATCTGCTTGCAATTTCATTCCTTTAGCCAACCTATTAATATAAACGCCTGCAATCCTTGGTCGTTCTTCTGGATATTTATATTCTTTCTCCACTATAGAGGCTAAAATGAATACTTCATTTTCATCTAGACCTAAGGAATTCGCTTTCTCCGTTCTTGATTTATTCCAAAAAGTAGCATGTTCGGCTTTAATCTTTTTCAAGAAGGCTTCTTGACTAATACTCCAATAAACTTCGTAGGTGTTTGGAATAAACAGACAAAGAATGTTGTCTTTGTCGTAGCCTATAGTTTTCAACTGCTCTTCGTCATTTAAAAAGGAATAAACACTTAAAGAATCCAATGCTATTTGACCACTTATTTTGGCTGCCAAATCTGACTTAAAATTGACATTGTTAATAATTAATTTAACCGGGGTTTGGTGACCACCTCTTAACATGCTAACTAAATCATACAATGAGGTCCCTTTCGGTATCAAGTACTTCCCAGCGTAGATGTTATTTTTCAAATTCATTTTATCCGCTAAGAGATGGAAAACTTTATCGTTCTGAATTAAGTCTTCTTTTTCAAGGTTTTCAAGAAGTGCATTATAGCTTGAATCACTCTTAATGTATATAGTCTTTTGTTCAAAAGCGGCTGTACCGAACAGCAAAGAATAGGCATAATACACTACAAAAGCTCCGGACAATAGCACACTGATAAGGACGTATTTTAACCACTTGAACATGGGGCAAATTTAAGCAATAAATCGGTCTTTTAATTCTGGACTAGGAATCATGCAGCTTTCTTTTTTACCAAACCACTTATACCTGTTCTTAGCAATGAGCTTATATACTAAATTTCTCAAGAATACAGGAATGATAAGTAAAGCATATAACAAAGGTAGTGGGAAACGCAATTTTCTAGTAACGAGCAAAGCTGCACTAGATTTCAGATATACTTTTTTATTCTCGTAAAGGACAAAAGAATCAAAATCTTGCGGATTTAAATGATGCTTCTTGAGCAATTCTTGTCCGAAATTGGATTGTAAAGCTGCAAAAGAAAAGTAGTTCCGCTTATCATGTTTAATAACGAATTGGACTGAGCTGTTGCATAAATTACAAACGCCATCAAATAATATTACGGCTTGTCTATCCACTTTAATTCTTAATTAACTTAGCTCTATAAAGTTGCCCATTAAGTTGTGTTTGCAGGAGGTACATTCCCACATTATATTCACTCAAATCGATGCTTGTTTTATTTCTAGATTGATGAATGAGTTTTCCAGACAAATCAAACACCGTAGTTTGAAAATCGCGTGCTTCAATAGGTAGTTCTAAATTGAAAACACCTGAACTCGGATTTGGATAAATCAAAATAGTTTGAACTTGAGTAATTGACGAAATTCCGGTAGGGGGTTCAAACACAAAGTTGGCATCTAAAACGGCACGCATCATCGGTGAACCTTGTTCCAAAATGGAAGATTCTCGCCAGGTACTTCCTGTGAAGGTATACATATTTGCCCTACCTTTTGTACTGTTTTTATCAAAGCCAATTTGCAAATTTCTAGTATCCGTTTGAGCCCATCCAATATAGAATGCTTTGGTAACTAAAATAGGGGTATCAAAGGCGAAAGTCACGAATCCATTCTGGATATCAATATAGGCAGGTTTCTTATTTTCAATAACGCCAATCACCTTCTCATAAGAAAGCGGCTGATCAATTTCAAGACTGTCCCAAGCATAAAAGTTGAATACTAAATCACTAACATTTTCGTCAATATTTGAAAAGTGAACTTGGATAGCGGCAAGTGTGTCGGGATGAGCAACTTCGAATTTATAAGCAAACTTTTTAATTTCATTAGGGCTGCCGCTTAATCCATAAGCTCGCTCAGCAGAGCCATCATCATATGCCATTACTTTATCAAAACATACTTGACTAAAGATGCTGTCGTTTGAACTTATCAAATTTCTTGCTGTTGGAAACATCGCCATGCTTGAATTCATACAAATAGAATCGCCCTCAAAGCTCGGTTTTACAAAATCAGAAATTGGGGAAAATACTTGGATTTTAATCTCAGATGTTGGATTAAAATTTAAACCACTTAGTTGAAAAATGGTGTCGGTATCTAGGGAGTCTGTCACCAAAACTGAAATAGGAAATGAGCCTGCCGAAACACCATTTATTTGTCCATTGTCGCGGATGGGGATTTCAATTAGCGCATTGAAAGAATCCGCTCCTGCTTGAAACTGACTCCAAGGCAACATACTATACGTGCTTAAGCTGTTAGGGAAATCGTATAAAAAAGCAACATCTCTAATCACTGTATCCTGTTCCACAAGTGCTCTATTTCTGTCTAAACGAATGTAGTCAATGTTCCAATGGTCATTATTCCCACTTAAACTTGCAATGTTTCGAAAACGAAACTGAAAATCCTGATAAAAATATCTTGGACCTGCAATTAAATTGGTATCTCGAATGGCGACATAATATTGTTTAAAATCATTATCTGTAACATCATCGATGTTGATACCCCAAACATTTACCCATAAATCTTCATATTCATTCTTGAACTCAAGAACCAACGAATCTTGAATATTCGGGGCATCTCCCAAACCTTTAGCTTGAACGAAAAACGAAATAAATAATGCGCTGTCATTGAGATAAGGACTTAAATCAATAGGTTTGGACGTTAGGACATCTGCATTGCCTATAGGATTTATAACAGTGTTATTATAGGGTCGCCCAAACTCATTTAAGCCGTCTAATGTAGCGACACCGATTGTTGGAGGATTTATTGGAAAGGTTGTATTTTGAAAAGCGTAATTATCCACCCATTTTGCGTCACTTCCCAAAAGAGCAAAATAAATTTCAGCATATTGGAAAGCAGTATCCACAGGAATCAAAGCAGAATCTAAGGAAGCGCCTGTAAGACTATCAAAACTATAATGGTACACTTGAGGGTAAAAAGTTGAAGTACTAGTCGCATTTGGGAAACAATTTACTCCATCATAAAACTCAAATTGAAGAGGAGCCGCGGCTACAGAATCAACAAGATCTGTAAGCGTATCGTAGAAATAAACGAAGGTTGGTATGCTAGAGAATGAATCGGTTATAAGCGTAAAATCACCATCAAGGACGCAGGTGCCTACAGCAAACAAGGAAGAATCTGTAAACTGTAAACTAGAAAAATCTCTAGCTGGTAAAGTAGGCGTTGAAAAATCGTCAATAAAAGGCAAACTCAAGGTATCCGATGTAATAACGATGTTGTTGTAAACTATGGAAGCCTTTGCTTGTGACTCAAATTTTCGTAAAGCTGCATTATTGCCTATCGGAGATAAAACTTCATCTTGTGCGTTTAAAACACTCAATAATGAAAAAGATAAAATTATTAATAAGTTACTAAATTTCATTCTAATCAAACATTTAATTGCTGTCTTGACTTGTTGTATCACTTTTTAGTTCTTCAAGTCTTTTACTTACATCAGCTGGAAGGTCTTGAATTAACCATACATCAATAGTACTTCCTACTCTAACTTCTTCATCTCCATAGTCGGGCAACTGCTTATAAATAACTGCACTTGACGAATCGATTAAGCCGTTCATTTCGTAAATAATGCTGCCGAAATTTAAATCTGCGTTCATTAAAAATTCGGCTACTTGTAGTGTGTTACCGAGTAATTTTGGTATTGCCACTTTATTAGCCCCGGCCCTCTCTCCTACGATCAAGTCAATTTTTTGTCCCCATTGCGCTTTATCTCCACATTTCACTTCCTTGTCATCAATAAACATTTTTAAAATAGGATTTCCTTCTTTCAGCTCTTCCATTGCTACATAGGTGATTTCTCCAATTTTAAACCCTACTTGTGGTAAATGGTAAAAGGCTTCGTTAAGGGTCGCATTGCCCATGAGGCAAGGGATGCTTTTATAAGGGGTTGCTCCAGCATTCAACCATAAGTAAATTGTCCTTCCATTTTTTACTTTTGACTCAGGAGCAGGATTTTGTTGGATAACTGCTAAAGGTAAGTAATCAGGATTGAAAGAAGAGGAATCCACAATGACATAATTTAAGCCCTTACTATCCAATAACTCTTCGGCTTGCTCCAAAGTAAGTTCAGTTAAATCATTTAAAGTCAACGACTTATTGTGTTGAGTATACACTCTAAACCAAAAAAACAATAAAAGGATAAAAGCTAGAAAAGCTAGAACCATTAAGGCTGCATGCTTCAAAAATTGCTTCGTTAGAATGAAAGATAACCATTGCTTCATGGTACAAAATTATTATTTATTAGCAATAAAACGGAGATTATTAACTTAAATTGTTCTTTTTAGACATTGCGCTTTGAATCCATATATGGAAAAATTGTGATAAGGTATAGCCATGAGCTATCGCCTGCTGCGGAAGAATGCTTGCTTCCGATAATCCTGGAATCGTATTTACTTCTAATAGATAGAGGTCATCTTCTTTGAGGAAGTAATCTATTCTTACTGCACCACTCAACTTGAGGGTTCTGTAAATAATTTTTGTCAGTTGATTACATCGCTTTTTTTGATCACTCGTAATTGAAGCAGGCGTAATTTCTTTAGATTTCCCTAGATACTTAGCCTCATAATCGAAGAATTCGTTTTCTGACATTATCTCAGTTATAGGGAGACATATAAGTTCTCCTTGATCTTCTATGATTCCTGCGGCAAGTTCTCTACCATCTATAAATTCTTCTATTAAAACTTCATCATCAAATAGAAAAGCTTTCTTAACAGCTTCCTCTAGCTGATCTTCCTTCTTTACCTTAGAGATGCCGTAACTTGAACCATTTTTATTCGGTTTCACAAAAAGGGGGAAGCTCATTTGTAATGAAACCGTCTTTAAATCTCTATTTAATGAATTAAGCAGCATGGATTTCGCCATATTCACTTGAAGCCCCTTCAGTAAATGCTTGGTTATATCTTTGTCAAAAGTAATTGCACTAGCTAACACAGAACAAGCAGAATAAGGGACATGAAGTAAATCGAAATAACCTTGAATCTTCCCATCCTCTGCGGGAGTGCCGTGAATCGCAATAAAAGCTACGTCAAAGCCTTGTTTTGTATTTTTAAGGGTAAAATCATTCCTATCTATTTCAAAGTGTTCCTCATTTTCGTCACTTGCTGTCCATGGATTAGAGCTAATATCAACGCGGTAAACCTCATAGATAGCTTTATCTAAATGTTGAATAACCACTTCAGCACTTTTTAGTGAAACTTCAATTTCCGCACCCGATCCGCCGGTAACAACTGCTACGCTAATTTTTTTCATAGTTGCACAATATTCTGTGAACTACAAAATTGCATGATTTTATAGAAAAAGCTATTTTTCTGTCGGGTAAATAGTTAATACTACTCAAAACATTGTAGTTAAAAGTATGCACTAGTTATTCTTTTCAAACAATTTAATTCAATAATTCATAACTTCACACCATCATAAATCTTAAAAAAAACAAGAATGAAAAAGATAAATTTATTATTTTTTACTTTAGCGGCACTCGTGATATTTTCTTGCAACAATTCAACGGAAGAAATTGTAAAAGAAGCTGCGGTAGAGGAAGTTGTAGAAATGGTAGAAACCACTAAAGCAGGAATTCCTAATTTCGAAAATGCTGACTTAACTGCTTTCTCCATTGAATTTAGCGCCTTTTTTGATAAGTCAATGGACTTGTTGAAGTCTGGCGACATGGAAGGATTAGCGGCGATAGAATCAGAAGGTAAAGCCCTGCAAGTAAAAAGTGAGGCATTGAAAAGTTCATTAAGTGAAGGAGACAAGGCTTTGTTAGAAGAATACTTGAAAGGAAAGGCCACTGAAATGTTATCTTCAGCAGGTTTAGGTGAAATTGGTGAAAAAATGGAAAAAGAAACTGCGAAATAAGAATTTTTATTAGTACTTTTGCACTCCGTTTTTGAGAAGCGGATATTTTCTAACAATTACAAAGCTAAATTTTATTTTATGCCAGTAAAAATCAGATTACAGAGACACGGTAGATCAAAAAGACCTTTCTACCACATTATTATTGCCGATTCTAGAAATAGTAGAGACGGTAAATTCATCGAAAGAATTGGTGATTACAATCCATTAACTATTCCTGCTACAATCAACTTAGACGTTGACAAAGCATTCGAATGGATTATGAATGGTGCTCAACCAACAAACACCGTTAAGAAAGTGTTGACTTTCAAAGGCGTATTATACAAAAAACATTTACAAAGAGGGGTTACTAAAGGTGCCTTCGATCAAGCTGAAGCAGATAAGCGATTTGTTGACTGGGCTCAAGAAAAAGTGGGTAAAGTTCAAGCTAGAATGGAAAAAGAATTGTTGCAAATTGAAGACAAACGTAACAAGAGAAATACAGATGAAGCCACGAAGCGTAGTGCTAAGATGGTAGCTAAAGAAGAAGCTGTTGCTGCTGCGGTTGCAGAAGCGGAAGCGGAGATAGCTGCAGAAAATGCAGAAGAAGTAAGCTCTGCAGATACGGCTGCTGAAGATACGGCTGCTGAAGATACTGCATCTGACGAAACCAATACAGAAGAAACTACTGAAGAGTAAGTTGTCTTTAAATAAAATAAAAAAGTCCTGCTTCGGCGGGACTTTTTTATTTGTTCAATGTTTTAGATTGCAATTTGATGATTAATAAGCTAATTTTACAGAAGTAACATAAAGTACGGATGAACGTTTTTCCTGAGTTGACAAGTATAGGCTATATCCAAAAGACCTTTGGTTTTAATGGGCAAGTAAGTTTAAATTTAGAGGTTGAAATCTTAGAAGCTAAGAATTTTCCAAAATTTTTATGGTTTATGCGCTTTGGCAAACCTGTGCCCTATTTAGTAAGTGAGTTCAAGCTGAATAAAGATAAATCCGTCATACTAAGTTTTGAGGATATTTCAGAAGAAAGCGAAGCGCTTCACTTAAAGGGTCTGAGTTGCCTTGTAGAAGAAGCACTTTATGGTGAATACTTCCAAGCAGAAGAGAGTTATGATTACTTAATGAATTTCTCTGTTTTTGATAAAGAAATGGGCTTTGTTGGAAAATTAGTAGATGTACTGGAGAATGACAATGGACACGATACGCTTCAACTTGAATTTAATGGAAGAGAAGTGTTGATCCCTTTTGTAGATAAATTCATCCTGCAAATCAATGAAGAGAAGCAGGAAATAAGGGTAGATTTACCCGAAGGATTGTTGGATTTATATCTTTCTTAATTTAATTATAAAATAATGGTTATCAAGATAATAACAGCTTTACCTCAATTATTAGAAAGCCCTTTCAATCACAGTATAATTCAGCGGGCACAAGACAAGGGATTGTTGCAAATTGACTTGGTTAATCTTAGAGCTTATGGGATAGGAAAACATCAACAAATAGATGATTATCAATTTGGTGGTGGTGCTGGTATGGTGATGAGTTGCGAACCCTTAGCTAATTGCATAGAAGATTTGCAAAAGGAAACTAAGTTTGACGAAATCATTTATTTAACACCTGATGGAAAGCGGTTCGAACAAAAAATGGCTAACAGTCTTTCCTTAAAGGGGAACCTTTTGCTCATTTGTGGGCATTACAAAGGTATTGATGAGCGGATTCGAGAAAAATACGTTACCATGGAAATAAGCGTAGGCGATTATGTTTTATCTGGAGGTGAATTAGCGGCTGCCATTCTAGTGGATAGTATTGGTCGTTTGTTGCCAGGCGTTCTAAATGATGGATCTTCTGCCCTCTTTGATTCTTTTCAGGATAACTTGTTAGCTCCACCAGTTTATACTCGTCCTCGAGAGTGGAATGGCTTTAAAGTACCTGAGATTTTGTTTAGTGGGAATGATGGTGCTATTGACAATTGGCGTTACGAACAAAGTCTTGAAAGAACCAAAAAGAGACGACCGGATATTTTAAAGGACAATGAATAATTTTTTGTTAGCTTCATAGTAAATTATTGATAAATAAAATTTATCTTTGCACTCCGAAATTAATACATCATGGAAAGAGAAATAAAATTAGTACAAGATACATTTGCAAGAAAAGAAGGTATTCCAGTTTTCAAAGCGGGAGATAACGTTTCAGTTTCTTATAGAATTATTGAAGGTGGTAAAGAACGTATCCAAATCTTTAGAGGAGACGTTATTAACTTAAGAGGCGAAGGAACAGACAGAATGTTCACAGTTAGAAAAATGTCTAACGGCATTGGTGTGGAAAGAGTTTTCCCTTTCCACTCACCATTCATTGATAAAATTGAAGTGAACAAAATTGGTAAAGTAAGAAGAGCTAAATTGTTCTACTTGCGTGAATTAACTGGTAAATCAGCTAGAATTAAAGAAAAAAGATAGAACACTGTTCTATTTATTTATAACAAAACCCTCGGTTCGTTCATTCGGATTGAGGGTTTTTTTTAGTCGGCTAAGACGAACCGATAGTCTTTAGTAATTGGTCTTTTAGGGAGTCCGATTTATCAGTTGTAAAACGAACAAAACGCCCTCACCGTCATTGCGAAGAGGCCTTCGCCGAAGAAGCCATCTTGTTTTCAAAATAATATTAAAGAAGGAGTCCGCATCGTTCTTCTCGTCCCTAAAATAAATCGAAAAGTAGAATGAGCTCATGAACTTTAAATTGTTGATTTGCTTAGAGACACTTCAACAATCGATCATTCAAAACTCATCTCCACTCAATACTTCATTTAACATTTTCGTATATTCGGGATATTGGGATAAGTCATTGTGTTGACCTCCATCAACCTTATAGAGGATAATCTTGTCTTTATAAAGTTCGTAGAGCTTTTCCCCGCTTTGAAATGGGATTACATTATCATTTGTACCGTGAAGAATATAAATAGGACTAGTGGCCCTTTCTAAGTACTTGAACGACTTAAATTTGTACTTTAAAAGTATTTCTAAGGGGAAAATAGGCGCAATTTTCTTAGCTACATCCTTAATGCTGTAGTAAGGTGATTCTAAGACCACCGCTTTAGGGTTGGTACTTGAAGCCAACTTACTCGCCATGCCTGTTCCGATAGACCTTCCATAAACTACAATATTCTTTTCAGGATACTCTTTTTTCATTTCTTCATAAAGGAAAGCCACGTCGCTATTCATGTTTGATTCACTTAGCTTCCCCTTGCTTTTACCATAACTGCGGTAATCAATTAGGAATACATCATAGCCATTCTTCACAAAATCTGCATAAACCCAGCCCCAATCCCGAAGGCTTCCGGCATTCCCGTGTAAGTAAAAAACCAACCCTTTCGAATCCTTAGCCTTGAATTTTAGCGTATGGATATTTCCATTCTTTGGGGTTTTATAAAATTGCTCCTCAAAAGGATAATCAAAATCATAAACATAATCCATTCTCGTTTTTCGAGGATGAAAAAGGAAGCTCTCCTGATAAACATAGAAAAATAAGCAAACGCCAAAATAAACAAGCATTAAGATCAATAATATGAGTTGCCATTTATTCAAACTACTTGCTTAATTTGATTAATAAATCAGCCATTCGACTTGAATAGCCAAATTCATTATCATACCAAGCTATAAGTTTAACTAATCTTCCATTTACTTGAATCAGCTCACCTTGAAAAATGCATGAGTACGGAGAACTAATGATGTCTGATGAAACCAAAGGCTCTTCTGTATACTGAATGATTCCCTTTAAACTTCCAGCAGCAGCCTCTTTAAATATCTTTTGAATGGCTTCAATACTAATATCAGATTTACTGACAAACGTAAAGTCCGTTAGTGAACCCGTAATAACTGGCACACGCGTAGCAACACCATCTAATTTACCTTTTAATGAAGGAATTACCCATCCAACCGCTTTCGCAGCTCCTGTAGTAGTAGGGATGATAGAATTGGCTGCAGAGCGAGCTCTTCTTAAATCCTCGTGAGGCGCATCTTGCAAATTTTGATCTGAAGTATACGCATGAACGGTATTAATAAAACCTACTTCAATACCAAAATTATCTTCCATCAACTTTGCCATAGGTGCCAGACAATTGGTAGTGCAAGAAGCATTGGAAACAATTAAATCATCCTCATTAATGTCCTTATCGTTTACACCTAAAACTATAGTTTTGATGTCCGGAGTAGCGGGTGCGGATATGACTACCCGCTTAGCTCCTGCTTCAATATGCTGCATTGCTTTTTCTTTCGTTCTATAGATTCCCGTACATTCGGCAACTGATTGAACCTCTAACTTTGCCCAAGGCAAATTTCTAGCTTCTTTTTCTGCAAAGACAGGAATTTTTTGTCCGTCAACAATAATATTTTTTTCATCATAGCTCACTTCGTGAGCAAATTTTCTATGTGCTGTATCGTACTGCAAGAGGTGTGCTAATGTTTTCGTATCCGTCAAATCGTTAATTCCAACAATTTCAACCCCTTTTATATCAAACAAATTACGAAAGGTCAATCTCCCTATTCGCCCAAAACCATTAATTGCTATTTTCATTTCTTCAATTTTATATACTTAAAACATCTATAACGTGGAGAAGTTCATCACAAATTACATGATGCTCTTTAATTGCTTTATCTAAAGGCGTAAATACCACCTTTTCTTTTGATACTCCAACCATTACACCCTTTTGCCCCTTAATTAAGGCCTCTACACTTGCAACGCCCAACCTACTTGCTAATAAACGATCGTAGGCGCTAGGCGAGCCACCACGCTGTACATGCCCAAGAACACATACTTTGGTATCAAAGCTTGGATCCATTTCTTTAATCATTCGAGCTAACTCCTGTGCATTGCCATTTTTATTCCCTTCTCCAACAATCACAATGTTGCTTGTTTTTCTCATTTTAGCACCTTTTTTAATGGCCGCAAGCAATTCACTAGGTTCCATATGAGTTTCTGGCAACATCACCGCTTTCGCCCCACTAGCAATGGCACAACGCAAGGCTAAAAACCCAGCGTCTCTTCCCATCAATTCTATAAAGAATAATCTGTTATGCGAAGTTGCCGTATCCCTGATCTTATCTATAGCCTCCATGGCCGTATTACTAGCCGTATCAAATCCAATGGTATAGTCCGTGCCGAACACATCATTATCTATAGTACCTGGCAATCCTATTACCGGGATATTAAACTCATTTTGGAAAATGCTTAGACCTACGAAAGTACCATCACCCCCGATTCCAATAACGGCATCAATTTCAGCATTTTTGATTTGCTCATAAGCCTTTAGTCTACCTTCTTTTGTTCGAAACTCCTCTGAACGGGCACTTTTCATAATCGTTCCGCCTCGATCAATGATACGGGCAACAGAGCGCTCATCCAGCTCTACGAAGTCGCCTTCAATCATTCCTTCAAAGCCTCGATAAATACCAACGACTTTAATATTATTGTAAATAGATGTTCGCACCACAGCGCGCAGAGCAGCATTCATTCCAGGAGAATCCCCCCCAGAAGTGAAAACGGATATCTTTTGCAGATTCATGACTTAAAGTTACGAGATTTCTGCTTCAACCGTATACTTGAGTAGGAAGAATTAAGGAAATTTAATTTTAAGCTGAAGCGAATTCAGATAGTTTTTTTGTGCCTGTAAAATCTAAGATATTCATCTTCTCATTCATCACTAATGGGAAAAGAATTTGGCTTGCTTTTTTAAGCATATCGTAAGAATTATCAATACTCTTAAATCCAAATTCACCCATAACATTGTCTTTAGCACCAATCAGAGCAACTTGAATGAAGTGCTTAAATAAGGTTGAATTATCTCGAGTAAGTCCAGACAAGAGCAGCAAAGGTTCTTTGGAATAATGTTCTCCTTTGGCTAAATAATTAAAGCAAGCATCTTTCAACTCCTTATTAAGACAAACTTTGTATAAGGCATCTGCTAAAATATTAATAGAAGCGTTCCATGCATTTCTTTCTTCATAATACTTAGGAATTTTTTGATTCAAGATTTCTGCGCTTACCAAATAACCCTCTTTCAAGATGGATCGGCAGAGCAACATGACATCGGTTAATGCCGCAGTCATACCTCCTCCTGTTAATGGATGTCTCATATTCAAAGAATCCCCAACCATCACCACGCCTGTTTTTTTGCATTCTAAAGCCGTCATGTAATGATTTGGCATGTGCTTAAATTTTCCATCAGCAATAGCCTTGTCGACACTTCTATGCATGGATTCCGGCATATGCTCTCGAACTTTGGCACTCAAATGCGTCTTTAGTTCTCCTCCTTTAGGTAAAGGCTCATTACCTGGGAAATCGACCAATAATCTTACTTCTTTATCAGAAATTCTATAGCAAAGAAAGGGCGCATCTCCACTCATAAAAATATGTCCGTAGCCTTCATTGGGAAGTTGGCAATCCTCTAAAACCAATCCAACGAACTGACTGGTAATACTTTTTTGCTCTGGAATAAGCTTTTTACGAAGAGTAGAAAAGAAACCATCACAAACGATGGTCAGTTTGGCCATAATCGCTTGATTTTCTTGATTTTCATCAAGGTAAACAATCCCTTCAACATGATTGTCAATATCGATAAAATCAATCGCTTCGCCTTTTATAAAATCAATATTTTCTTTGTTTAGGGATTTGCTTCTTAAGGCCTGAATGAATTTTCCATTGTTTAAGCCTCTCCCTTTTACACCATCAAAACTAGGGTCCTCGTCATAGTCCATAACGATTTTGTTCTTCTTGTTAAAAATAGCATATCCATTGATCGTGCACGCGTCAATATTTTCTAACACATCACCGAGTCCTAATTGATTTAGGATATATACCCCGCCGGGCTGCATCAGTTCACCCACTATTCGATCTCTTTCTTCAAAATTAAGATCCAATAAAGCAACCTTTACATTCTTAGTGCTAAAATGTGCTGCCAAACTTGCACCAGACACTCCCGCGCCTACAATGCAAATATCATACATTACACTCATCGCTATGCGTATTTTGCTAGGCGCTTCTTGTAAGAATTTAAAATGACCTCAGCAGCTACATCGCTTTCCTTTAAATCAAAAGCATCCATAAATTGAATGGAATATTTAGCAAAATCTTGCATCGTATTCAACTGAGTAAAAACTTCTAAGGTGCTGATTTTAGACATCTTTACATTTGAGACTAAAGCATTCGGATTATTAAAAATCAAGCTTAAAGTACCTATTGCCATCACTTGTGGTATAGCGCAAAATCTGAAAATCTTTCCATTTTCTAATCCTTCTAAATAAGTAATACTATCTCCGAAATGACCTAAAGCATTCTCAGTCATTTTATTCAAACAGGCAATTGATTTGGAAGAAGTGTAATTGTGTTTAAGTTGAATTAAATTACTTGTGTAATTTTCCCAAATCTCTGTTGGCCAAAAAATTCTTCCTTCATCTATATCTTCAAAGAAATCTCTTGTGATATTTGTTTTCTGTAAAAACAAACCCATGTCATTAGACAATTCCATTTTTTGCAAGTAAGCTTTACTTTCTAAACCAGAGGCAACGAAGATTCTAGAAAGCCCTTGTCCTACAGTGCCTGCTACATAATGGCAATACTTGTTATAATCTTCTTTCGTTTCAACTGTTTTATTGGCAAAAATCAGCATTCCTTGAGCCATTTCGAAACAAATATCTTTAATTACGGATTGATACGTCTCATTCAAATTATTGTAAACACGATTGACTCTTGGATAATTTCTTAGTAAGTTAACGTAAACTTCTCGATCCCCAATGTGATTCAAAGCAAAGGATTCATCACCACACGTTTTATGGAAATTTTCAAGCAATTCAAATTTGGTGTGATCATCGAGTTGCATATCGTCTTCAATCGTATCCAATGCCCTAAGCATTAGGTAGAAAACACAAATGGCATCTTTCACATCTAAGGGTAAATCTTGAATTACCATTGCAAAAGAACGGGATACTTCCTTCAAAGTATCATAGCAATAGGTGCGGTCAGATACAGAAGAAACCGTAAGTTTACTTACTTTTCTCTTGGTATCATCCTTTAAAATTCGCATCAAGTGCTTCACGGTAGTTGGGCTAGTATTTATCATGTAACAAAGAAACCACCTAATAGTTATCGCTAGCGTATGATTATTTTTGTTTGGACGTCCAACATTCGCTACTTGCACCAAATAGCTTAAAATTAAATGCATCTTTATGTGGTAAACACAAAAAAGGCGGAATGAATAAATTTTGGGATGACTGGGAATTGATAACTAGTGCGAAAGGTAGACAATATTGGTCTTATATAGGAAGTAACGATTCATTAATTAAGGTACAAGACATTGCTGCTTCATTTCCATTCAATAAACAAGAGAATGCGAATAGTGCTGACCTTGTTTATCGTTACTTAGCCACCAAAGGAGTTGATTTTAGCATTCCTATAGAAATTCCAGAACCTTATAAATCTTCTGAGTTAATAGCCGATACTTATACCCATGTTAAAAAGGGGATTAATTATTACGAAAAATTAATTACGCCGAATCATTTTATCACGGGTGATTATGGCGGTCCTATGTTTTTATTACCCGGGTTAATTATCGTTTCACATATCACAGATAGCCCGCTACCCATTAGTTTTCAAAAAGCAATCATCGCTTATATGCGCAATCAACAAAATCAAGATGGTGGTTGGGGTTTGCATATAGAAAGTAAAAGTACGATGTTTGGTTCTTGCATGAATTATACTGCTCTTCGTTTATTGGGGGAAGATCCAGAAAATGAAAAAATGAAGCAAGGTAGACTTTGGATACAATCTAATGGAGGTGCTAGCTTAATTCCAAGCTGGGGTAAATTTTACCTTTCTGTGCTTAATGTATACGAATGGGAAGGGAACAATTCCTTGTTTCCAGAGATTTGGTTACTTCCAAAATGGCTCCCCTTTTACCCTGCCAAATATTGGTGTCACGCTAGAATGGTTTATCTACCGATGGCTTATTGTTTTGGAGCAAAGATTAAACATCCCTTATGTGAACTTTCAAAAGCCTTAAGAGAAGAACTCTATACGGAGGATTACAAAGACATAAATTGGGCTAAAGCTAGAAACGCTTGTGCTGAAAGTGATGTTTTTCGACATTCGAAACCCTTGCTCAAAGTGTTAAATGGTCTTACAAACATTTATGAAAAGTTAGCCCCTAAGTTTCTTCGCAAAAAAGCGTTAAACTTTATTATCCAATATATCAATGCTGAAGACGAGCAGACAAACTACATCAACATTGGTCCTGTTAATCAGGCAATAAATTCTCTCGCTATTTGGCATCGATACGGGAAAGAATCAAAGCAATTTCAAGCTCATGTTTCCCATTGGAAAGATTATTTATGGTTGGCCGAAGATGGCATGAAAATGCAAGGATATAACGGTGCGCAATTTTGGGAAACAGCCTTTACTCTCAACGCTATTAATGAAAGTGAAGTGGGTCAGGAATATGAGGAGAGCTTGTCCAGGCTTTATAAATTTTTAGACATCAGTCAGATTCAAGAGGGCATTCCTCTCGATAAACTCTTCTTTAGACATCCCAATGAAGGTGGTTGGCCATTTAGTACCGTAGAACATGCTTGGCCTATAACGGATTGCACTGCAGACGGGATTAAAACGGTCATAAATCAACATCAATTTGCTTTAAAAATGAAATCAACGTTTACGCCTAGTATCGATGAGGGTCGACTAAGACAAGCGGTTGATTTAGTCTTATCCTTTCAAGGGAAAGATGGTGGTTGGTCCTCTTATGAAAAACGAAGAGCTCCATTTTGGATTGAAGCCTTAAACCCTTCAGAAATTTTTGGAGAAATCATGGTGGATTATCCTTACACCGAATGCAGTTCATCCAGTATTCAAGGTTTAGTAAAGTTTCGTTCTGCATACCCCAATTACAAAACAGAAGAAATCAATAAGGCTATTATCAACGGAATTCAATTCATTAAGAATCAACAAGGCGAAGATGGTTCTTGGTATGGATCATGGGGTGTTTGTTATACCTATGCTGCTTGGTTTGGATTAGAAGCCTTGGCTTGTGGAGACGAATATTACGAGAATAGCGAAAACGTCAAGTTAGCTTGTGACTTTTTAGTTAGCAAGCAGCAATCAGATGGAAGCTGGGGTGAATCATATGAAAGTTGTGTTAAATTGGAATACGTGCAACACGAAAAAGGGCAAATTATCAATACAGCTTGGTCCTTGTTAGGCTTAATGATTGCAAACTATCCAAATCAAGATGTTATTGACCGTGCCATTCGATTTTTAAATGGACGACAAGAGGAAAACGGCGATTTTCCTCAAGAAAGCATTAGTGGAGTATTTAATAAGAATTGTATGGAAACTTACACTTCTTACAGAAATGTATTTCCTATTTGGGCTCTGAATAGATATTTAAGAAAATACTGAGCAGCGAGCTATCTAAAGGCGACAAATAGAAGGTGAACAAATTGAGTTCTTTGATGATCATATAAGCATAACTCAACAAGAGCGATTGCCGCCGGGATATTCACCTTAACAATATAAAAAAAGCCCGTTACAATGAAGTAATGGGCTTTTTTTATATTGTTAAGCTAAGCTTATTTTGTAGAAACCATTTTGAATTTTAATTCAAACTCATCATTGATTGCTTTGTCCCCTAATTTTTCAAAGAACTTACCTGAACCATATTTGATATCATATAAAGTTCTGTCAACTATCAATGTTCCTTCTACCGTTATTTCCGTTTCTGATTCAGTTAAAGTGTATCCGAACTTTACGCGATTTGTAATACCTTTTATAGTTAAATCTCCCGCAACACTAGCGTTATCTGTCTTATTTATTACAAAAGCAGCTGTTGGAAATAAAGCCGTATTAAAGAAATCTTCAGAATTCAAATGTTCGATTAACTGAGCATTTTTTTCAGCATCGGTAAGATCTCCCACTGAAATTGTAGTCATATCCATTAAAATGTTCCCAGAAGTTAAAACGTTCTTGTCAATGGTAAAACTTCCTTCTTGAATCTTGATAGATCCAGAATGTTCTCCCGTTACCTTTTTACCTAACCAAGATAAGGTTGAAGCATCAGTATTAATAGCAAACTCACCAGACAATCCGTCTTCAACAGCTACGACTTCTTCCACAACTACTGGAGTTTCTTCTTTGCAAGAACTAAATGTAAATGCTGCAAATAGAGTTAATGCAGCTAGAGTTAATTTAAATGTCTTCATATATTTTTACGTTTTAATTAATTGTTTGGAAACAAGGCTAGTCTGGATAAAGTTCATTCTATTATAAGAAACTTTCTAAAACCAAAAAAGAGACGCCGGAACATCTCTTTTCGTGTAACCCCTACCCGTCGACTGGGACTGAGTTAAAGTATCTTTAGGAGTTTAACTTCCTGCCTCTATTTACGCTTCAAAAAAAAAAAAGTTTCAAATCGCATTATTTTTTTTCTTTTCGAAGAAAGTCATTCAAGCTTTTAAAATTAGCATCTGCTAAAAGGTATTTGGGGTTTGCATAGTTTTCAGGAGCTGGTATTGTAATGCATTTCATTTTTGCGGCTTTAGCTGCAATCAATCCATTAATGGAATCTTCGAAAACCAAACAATCTTTAGGCTCAACTCGAAGATAAGTAGCGGCTGCAATAAAAACCGCTGGATGGGGTTTTCCAAATTCTTCAAATTCTGCAGAGCACATTACTTTAAAATACTTTTCAATCCCCAAAGTGTCCACAACACTTTGAATCATCCCTAAAGGTGATGAAGAAGCAAGTCCAATAGGCAGTTGTTGGTCTTTAAAAAAATCCAAGGTTTCAATAACACCTGGCAATATGGCCCCTTTATCTTCTACCAGTTCTTGCACTTTAGCCAGAATTTCGATTTCAACTTGGGTATAATTAGCTTGCTCTATTTCAAAATGATTCACCCAATGCTTTACAACTTCATCATTCCGCATTCCCATAGTAGCTTGGAGCATTTCATCAGTCAATTCATATCCAAGATTCTGGAATACCCCGATTTCTGCAATTCTCCAAAAAGGCTCTGAATCAATTAACAAACCATCCATATCAAAAATAACTGCCTTAATCATGTTTTAAAAATTCAAATTGTTTCGCATAGACTTGTATCGCAGCCCTATTTAATTCTGGCAAAGTGCGCACCCTTCCTAAAAAAGGTAATTGGGTAAAGTTTAAGATATATTCTTCACTGGCCGCGTTGGATTCCCCATTAAAAATAATTCCTTTTATAGGAATAAGCCTACGTTTTGCTGCTTCAACGCTTAATAAAGTATGGTTGATGCTTCCAAGATAGCTTTTTACGACTAAGATCAACTCTACATCTAAAAGCTGAATAAGGTCAATAATCAATTCATTTGCATTCAAAGGCACCAATAAACCTCCAGCTCCTTCAATAATAAGATGATTCTCCGTTTTTGGCAAAGTAATTTCTTTTAAATCAATTCGTATTTCATCCATTTTGGCTGCGTAATGAGGAGAAGCTGCCGTTTTTAATGCGTAACTATTTGAATGGAACCGACTTTTTTGATTACTTACAAGGCTTCTAACCTTATCCGTATCACTATTTTCCAAGTCACCTGCTTGTATTGGTTTCCAATAATCCGCTTGTAAGGCTTCTGTGAGAATACTGGACACAATTGTTTTTCCAATATTCGTATCGATTCCCGAAATAAAATATTTTTTTGACTTTGCGTTAACTGACATCTTGAGTTCGTTTTTTTAGGCTAGCCACCAATGATAAAACCTCTTCTCCTGTATTAAAACTGTGTAAACAAATACGGATTCTTTCTTTACCCAAAGGGACTGTAGGTGCAACTATTGGCCGCACGTCAAAACCATCTTCTTGAACACCTAAACAAACGCTTTTAACCACGCTATTTCCTGGTATTATTAGGCATTGGATAGGGCTAGAACTTTCAATGAGACGCCCCTTAAAACAATCCTCTATCTTTGATTTAAATAACTTTACTAAGCTACTCAATAACAGTCTTTTGTGTTCAACTTTTGACAAATTGTCATAGCCTATTTTTAGGCTAAAAACCTGATGGGGAGCTGGTGCAGTGGTATAAATAAATGCTCTTGAAAAGTTGATTAAAAACGCAATCAAATCTTGACTACCAAGCACTGCTGCACCATGACAACCCAAGGCTTTTCCAAAGGTCATTATCCTAGCAAAGACCATTTTTTCAAGTCCCAATTCAACAACAAGCCCTGCCCCATCCTTGCCATAAATACCATTGCTATGCGCTTCATCTACAATGAGTCCTGCGTCATATTTTGAGCACAACTCGGCAATAGCTTTCAAAGGGGCAGCATCTCCATCCATAGAATAAATGGCTTCCACGACCACATAGATCCTACCCGTTGCTATGGATAGCTTTTTTTCTAAGGAAGTTAAATCGTTATGTTGAAAAGAGAAGGATTTTGCTTTACTTAGTTGCATTCCATCTCGAATGGATGCGTGAATTAGTTCATCATATATAATAGTGTCCCCTCTATAAGGTAAAGCCGAAAAAAAACCTACATTGGCTGTATATCCTGAATTAAACAACAAGGCAGCTTCAGCTTGATGATGATTTGCAAGCAGAACTTCAAGGCTTAAGATCTCTTCTGAAGTTCCTGTAATTGTTCTAGCGCCTGTATTACCATTTACTCTGAGTTCTTGCTGCATCAAAAGTTGATGAGCTTCGAGAGCAAATTGTTTTTCTCTTGCAAAACCAAGGTAATCATTTGAACAAAAATCGACGTTCCCCTCATTTAGTTTAAAAACTCTAAAGGAATTATCTTCCTTTCGCAGTTGAATTTTATCCTTAATATATTGATTAATATCTTTGTGCATTTTGCGGTGCTAACTTGGATACAAATGTACAACGTTCTCGAGAATAAATACTGAGGAATAAATTTTACCTTTGTCAAATGAAAAGAGCAATTGAGGCGAGTGAGTTAGTGTTAAATCCAGATGGGAGTGTCTATCATTTGCATTTACACCCTGAAAACATCTCTAACAACATCATTATTGTGGGTGATCAAGACAGAGTTCAAGAAGTAAGTAAACACTTTGATAGAATTGAGTTTAAGGCGAGCAAAAGGGAATTTGTTACGCATACCGGATATATCGGCAAGAAACGTTTTACTGTACTCTCTACAGGTATTGGAACAGACAACATTGACATTGTTTTTAACGAATTGGATGCTTTGATTAATATTGATTTAAAGACAAGGGAAATAAAGGATGAATTACAGCACTTAACCATTGTTAGAGTGGGCACTTCGGGTTCTTTACAAAGAGATATCCCGGTGGATAGCATTCTACTATCAAGTCATGGTTTGGGCTTAGATGGCTTACTTAATTTTTACGAGTACGGTCAGGATGAAAAAGAACAAGCCATTCTAGCTCTAATCAATAAAAAAGTGAAATTGCCTTTTGAGGCTAAGTTGGCTGCAGGAAGTGAATCCTTAATCAAATTATTTTCTAGTCAAGATGTTAAGCAGGGCATTACATTAACATCTACAGGCTTTTACGGACCTCAAGGTCGAATGTTAAGATTGCAACCTAAATTACACAACTTCATAGATGATTTAGCAGCACTTGACTTAAACGGACATCGCATTACTAATCTGGAAATGGAAACTTCTGGAATCTATGGCTTAGGCAAATTACTTGGACATGAATGTCTTTCTGTTAATGCGATTCTTGCAAACAGGCAAAGTAAAACATTTAGCACAGCACCCCATAAAATCGTTGAAAAAGCAATTCTAATGACTTTGGAGAATTTATTAACTATCGCTTAGAAGAAACGAATCTAAGTGCAGCATAAACTCCAAAGTTATAATTAACTCTTTTGTAGTTTTCTTGTAAATAACTTTGACTTGGGCTATAGTTCATGATGCTTGAGATTCCCCCTCTTGCTCCAAGGGTCATCATCATTGCAGGTCGTAAGAAAATATCATATTCCATTCCTAGATGAGCACCCAAAGTATTCTTGTCAATTTTCAGCATTCTTGAATAGTCCATGCCAAGGTAGGTATTGAATGAAACGGGTCTTTCTATTTTGGCAGCGAAGTAAGACTTCTTAAACTTAAGCGATAAAGGAATTGCAACATTACTGAAGTCAACCAGTTCATGATATTCCTTTCCATCTGTATCAAATAATTTAAAATCTTTAAGAAGCATGTTAAATCTAGCTCCTGTTTGAATACCAAATTTAGAACTTAAATCAAAACCAAAATCCAGCCCTAGTCCATTTCCCATAAAATGATACTTCGCTAAACTGCGAGATTCAAAACTTATATTTGGTCCAAACCAAAACCCTTTATATCCAATATGACTACCATCGCTATCAAAACGAGTATTCCCATATTCATCATTCACCTTAACTAGCGTTACCCCATTATCAATTTCATTTTCAAAATCTGCAAGAGCATAAACTGAGCTATTTTTAATGCGATCGTTATTGCTATCGTTATCGCTTTTAGATTGCGCATAAATGCCAGCCACATTTACGACTACTTTATCCGATCGGAATAAGAAAGCCTCTTCTTTATTCTTTGAGATAGCAGCAAGAACACCTTCATTCTCATTGGTGAAGCTATGGATATTGGATGCTAGCGTATTAGCTTTTTGCTGTAATTGCACATTCAGCTTTTTAAAGCCCGCTTGCTTAATATTGAGATCAACTTCATTTGATTCCCCAGCTTCAGTGCTAAGATTAGTTACTTCTTGGGATTCAGCAAGCGCTAAATTTGGTTCAATAGCCGAGTTCAATTCAGCAAGTGCTGATTTGCTCGAATCATTTGTCAAATAGGCATTCATTGCAAACAAGCCAAATAAGAAGGCTATAGATGCTGCTGCGCCATACTTCAAGAATACTGGAAATATAAAAGCAAGTTTCTTCTCATCTTCTTTCGTTTCGATTCGACTTTTAATCTTATCGAACATACCCGGAGGAGGTGTCTTTTCAAATGCACCTAATCGAGATTTTAATATTTCATCAAATTTATTTTTTTGCATCGTTAAGCTTTTACCATGTTTGATAATTCAGTTGCTTTCACATCGATTATTTTTTTCTGCAATAGTTGTCGAGCTCTATTTAATTGTGATTTTGAAGTTCCCTCATTTACATCTAATTTCTCTGCTATCTCTTTATGGGAGTAACCATCAACTACATATAAATTAAAAACTGTTCTGTATCCTAGAGGCAATTCTTGTATTAGACCAACTAAATCTTCTAAATAGAGATGGTCAATAGCTTCAATTGTTTCTGATTTAATAGTAAGTGCTTTTTCCTCACTAATGGTATACAAATTTGATTTTTTACGAAGTAAATCAATGCAGTTATTGTTAAACAACCTACAGGCCCAAGCTGGAAAAGAGCCCGAAAAATTATACTTGTGCATTTTTTGAAAGAGTTTAACAAACCCTTCTTGCAACATATCTTCAGCTTCATGATAATCTGAAGCGTATCTTAAACAAATACCAAAAAATTTAGCAGAATATAAATTATATATTCCCTCCTGTGCAGTACCGACGTTATTTTGACAATCCAAAATGAGTTGATGTAGTTTGTTTTCATTCATGACAATCAAAATTAGTTAAGTTAGTAGTTTTTAATAAAATTAGCAAATTTATTCATCGCTATAGCTCGATGACTAATAATGCTTTTATCTGCTAAACTTAACTCTGCAAACGCCTTGTTAAATCCACTGGGTTTAAAAATTGGGTCATAACCAAAACCACCGTTTCCTTGTTTGTTTTGACTAATCTCACCAATAACTATTCCGGTAAAGCTAGTATACGTATTCTTATCGAAAAAGGTTGCAACAGTTTTAAATTGTGCACATCTATTTTCTAATGAATTCATTTTTTTAAGCAATAAATTCATATTTTTTTCAGCATCACTTGGTTCTCCAGCATATCTAGCTGAATAAACTCCTGGTTCCATATTTAACGCAAAAACTTCTAAACCCGTATCTTCTGCTAATACTGGAACTTTATATTTCTCAAAAATAGTACGTGCTTTTAAAACAGAATTTCCTTCAATCGTGTTTTCTGTTTCTTCAATTTCCTCATTAAAACCGATATCGGCTAAGCTCAACAATTGAATACTGGAGGGCAAAATGGCTCTCACTTCCTTCATTTTGTGTTGATTTGAAGTTGCGAAGATAATTTCCATTAGTTAAACATTTCTTTTAAGACATTCCATAATTTAGATTTCAAATCTTTATTTCCGTAAATATCTAGGATATTATTTACCAAAAGAAGTTTAAATGAATAAAAACAATAATTCTCATAGGTCCTTAGTTCCATGTTTAATGACAGATCGCTTGGTGTGGCTCCGAATACCAATACATTTGGCGCTTCATAAGAATTTACGAGTTCATTGAGCGTTATCACATTGTTGAAAACTAAATATTCTATTTTACTTCGATCTATATTTAAGGCAGCTACCATTTTATCTAGCATTTCAATTAGTTCAGGTTGCAATTCAATTTCAATTTTCAATAAGATAAGTAAATCTGCTTTAACAGCTTCATTATGTAGCACTTTTATGTATTCACTTGATTGTATATCATATAAGCATGCGTTTTCAAAAATTTTTAACATTTTTTTAAAAGGATTTTAGTTTGTGTTCATAAAGATACGAAAAAGATAAAGCGATTTTTTCGTAACTTCGCAAGAATCAAACCAATCAGCATGAAGTATCAAATCAAAGTGGAAGATGTAGCTGAATCTAGGCTATTTAAAGAAGACTTTAATAATTTAGGTTTTGGTAAAGTTTTTTCAGACCACATGTTTGTTGCCGATTATTACGATGGTGACTGGCATGATTTTAGAATTATTCCTTTTGATTATTTACCTATGCATCCTGCGATGTCTTCTATACATTATGGTCAATCCATTTTTGAGGGATTAAAAGCAAGAAAAAATAAAGAAGGGGATATTATTCTGTTTAGACCTGACAAGAATTTAGAACGAATAAACGTTTCGGCGATTAGAATGGCTATGCCAGAAATGCCAGAAGAATTATTTTACGGAGGTTTAGAAGCCTTATTGAAATTAGACCACGAATGGATTCCAGATGCTCCTGGAACTTCTTTATACATACGTCCTTACTTGTTCGCTACAGATGAGTTTATAGGCATCAGAAGATCGTCGAGGTATAAATTCATCATTTTCACTTCTCCTGTAGCATCTTATTACAGTGAACCGGTGAAAGTTTATGCCAGCGATGAATATGTGAGAGCTTTTCCAGGTGGCACTGGATTTGCTAAAACTGCAGGGAATTATGCCAGAGCCATTAAGCCTGTCGAAGAGGTGAATAAAAGGGGTTACCAACAAATTTTATGGTTGGACGGTATTGAGAAAAAATACTTGCAAGAAATTGGCACCATGAATATTTTCATCATTATCGACGGAAAAGTGTTAACTCCATCCTTAGAGGAAGGGACTATCTTACCAGGAGTAACTAGAGATAGCGTGATTACTTTATTGAAAGAATGGGGCATTCCCGTTGAAGAAAGAAGAATATCTATTGATGAATTAGTAGAGGCATACCATTCAGGTCAGCTGGAAGATGCATTTGGTGCCGGAACGGCCGCGACCATCTCCATGATTAAAGCAATCGGATATCATAATGACGAATTTGTCTTGCCCCCTTTTGAAAGCCGTCTTATTTCAACAAGGTTGTTAGATACTTTGACTGCTATTAAGAATGGTGAAATTGAAGATACTCATGGTTGGTTGCGCGCTATTACTGTGGAAAAAGCATAGCTGTAAATGGCTTCGAGACTTAAGCATTGAAAACTTAGATTAGCGCATAGCTTTCTTTGCTTCATTCCAAATTTCGTCCATTTCTTCTAGCGTCATTTTTTCCATTTCTTTCCCTAAGTCTTTAGCACGTGCTTCGATAAATTCAAATCGTTTTTTAAACTTTTGGTTCGTTCGTTCCAATGCCGCTTCTGGATCTATTTTGAGGTATCTGGAATAATTGATTAAGGCGAACATGAGGTCACCGAACTCATCCTCTATTTGGTCATGGTCTTTAGATTTTACTGCATGGGTCAACTCTTCTTTCTCCTCTTCTACTTTGTCCCAAACGTCTTCTATTTTCTCCCATTCAAATCCAACTTTTGCGGTCTTCTCTTGTAAGCGATAGGCTTTATTTATTGCGGGCATAGAACTTGGGACACCTTCTAAAATAGACTTTTTTCCTTCTTTTAATTTGAGTTGCTCCCAATTTTTAAGTACTTCTTCTTCTGTATCTGCCTTAACGTCACTGTAAATATGAGGATGTCGATGGATCAGCTTTTCACAAACGCCATTCAAGACATCCGCTACATCAAAATCACCTTCCTCCTCGCCTATTTTGGAATAAAACACCAGATGTAAGAATAAGTCGCCTAGTTCTTCTTTCACTCCTTTGGGATCCTTCTTTAAAATGGCATCACTCAATTCATAAACTTCTTCTATACTCAAGTTTCTTAAGGACAGCGTGGTTTGCTTTTTATCCCATGGACATTTTTCTCGGAGTTCGTCCATAATATCTAGTAAGCGTTGAAAAGACTCTAGTTTTTTGTTCATGGATTAAATATAAGCGTTTTGAGTTTTGAATAATAGAATAATAGAATGAAAGTTAAATGGAAACTTTTATCGACTGAAAAACGTTTTAAACGTATAACTTTACACTATGAATACTACATTAATTGCAACCGTCATTTTAACTATTTTAGTTCTTGCTTTTTTCGTAACCGCTTTAGGGATAAAGATGTTGTTTGATAAGAAGGCAGAGTTTAAGGGTGGGTGTGCTTCTAATAACCCAATGTTGACCAATGAGATTGGGGAATGCATGGTTTGTGGGAGAAACCCTGATGCGGATTGTGATGTGGCTGAAGGTGGTGAGTTACCTCCTATAGGTCGATAGTCTTTGGACTTTAGTCGATAGAAAAAAATAAGTCAACGGTTGTTTGTCAATAAAAAAAATTAAAGAAAAGGTCCACTATTGCAGAGGATCTTATTAGTTCTTGTTAATTTGGATTAGGAAATCTATTCTACAATCATTCGCATAAACCCTTCCGTCGCTTTCACTTGCAATGCACCAGCTTCATTTGAATAAATCAGGTAGCCTTCTAGCTCAGTATGATTTAATAAAAACTGAAAGCAAGTATCTACACCCATAACCATACATGCTGTTGCGTATGCGTCGGCCGACATACAATCATCTGCAATGATGCTTGCGCTTAACAAGTTGGAAATTTCGGGATAACCCGTTTTTGGATTGATGATGTGCACTACTTTTTGTCCATTCTCGAGCACTTTGAAATTGCGGTAATTTCCAGATGTTGCCATCGATTTATTATGTAGAGCTACGACTTCAAAAATAGACCTCGTTTCTTCATTCGGTTCTTCTATTCCCAAACGCCAAACATTGCCATCTGCATTCTTACCTTTGCAATGAACCTCACCTCCTATTTCAACCATATAGTTTTGAATACCTAAGCTCTCTAAATAATACGCTACCGCATCAACGCCATATCCTTTTGCGATGGCAGAGAAGTCCAATTTTCTGCAGCCCGATGTATCCGCTATTAGCATATCAGTTATCCTTATACACTTCAAAATAGAATCAATAGCCAAACTATCTTTTTGAAATAAGTTGCGCTGATTTAAATCTCCAAATCCCCAATAATCAACTAAGGGTTTAATGAAAACATTAAACATACCCTTTGTTGTTTCCATAACTTCAAGACTCTTTGTCAAATTTATATCAAAGTGTTTGTCATAGTTTTCAATCCCTGTTTTAATTAGGGTGTTTTGCGCGTTTGAAAGCGAAATTGCTGAGCTATCGATATAAGTACTTACGCCCATATTCACCGCTAACAAAAGACTATCCATAGCTCTAGCTAGATTAACTTCATTGAACACTATAGAATCACTTACCAACTTCACGGTTCCAAATGTTCCCATGGTTTCGAATTTGATTTCGGAAGTGTATTGCTTTGGGGTTTGTTGGCAAGCGAATAACAAGAGGATACAGAGAAGGAAGAGGTATTTCATAGGTCAAAGATAAGCACTGGCTATAATTATAAATGTAAATTTTAATAACCGTTAAGAAATTAGAGTCCATAAAATGCTCTGCGTTAGTAGGAACCTGACAGGTGGATTCAAAAAAAAGTCCCGACAGTGTCGGGACTTTTTTTTGAATTCCTTTGCATTTGGCAATTGCTTATCCTCCAAAATCATCAAAGGCAACTTGATCTTCTGGGATACCCCATTCATCTGCCATTTTGATAACAGATTGATTCATCATAGGCGGTCCACAGAAATACAATTCTAGATCTTCAGGTGCTTCATGTTTACTTAAAAATTCATCAATTACCACGTTATGCACGAAACCTTTAAAGCCGTCACCATTAGGGTCATTTAAGTCCTTTTTCAAAGTCCAATTATCTTCTGGCAATGGATTATCTAAAGCGATGGCAAATCGGAAATTAGGGAATTGTTTTTCAATTTCTCTAAACTCCTCAATGTAAAATAATTCTTTTTTAGTTCTACCACCATAGAAGAAGGTTACTTTTCTATCTGTTTTCAAGGAATGGAACAAGTGATACAAGTGGGAACGCATTGGGGCCATTCCAGCTCCACCGCCGATATACAGCATTTCGTTATCTGTTTCCTTTATAAAAAACTCGCCATAAGGTCCTGAAATTGTAACCTTATCACCAATTGTTCTTGAGAAAACAAAAGAAGAGCAAATTCCTGGATTAAGGGTTTGGTAACCATCCCATTTTCTACTTCCATCTGCATTTTTCCCCCAAGCGAATGGAGGTGTTGCGATACGAATGGTTAAAGAAACAATGTTTCCTTCTGCAGGGTGGTTGGACATAGAATAAGCTCTAAACACTTCTTCCTCATTCGCCATCTTCAATCCCCACATTTTGAATTCATCCCAATCTGGTTGGAATTTATCCGGAGTATCGTGGTATTTTGGATGGGCAGTAATGTCCATGTCTTTAAAATCAACTGTAATCTTTGGAACATCTACTTGGATGTATCCGCCAGCTTCAAAATCCAAGGTTTCACCGTCAGGTAACTTCACGATAAACTCTTTAATAAATGTTGCCACGTTATAATTAGAAATCACTTCGCACTCCCACTTTTTGATACCGAATACTTCTTCCGGAATCTCAATAGTCATGTCATTTTTAACTTTCACTTGACAAGCCAAACGCTTTTTATCTTGCACTTCTTTTCTTGTGAAGTGGTTCATCTCTGTTGGCAAGGTATCTCCACCACCTTCTGGGATATGACACTCGCACATAGCGCATGTTCCACCGCCACCGCAAGCAGAAGGCAAGAAAATACCTTCACTTGACAAGACATTCAATAATGTAGACCCTGGTTTAGTCGTAATTTGCTTTCCACCATTCAAAGTTAAAATAACGTCTTCATCAGAAACTAACTTCGATTTTGCGAATAACAAGCCCCCTGCTAAGACCATTAAGATCAACATAAAAACGGCAATACTTGATATAAGAAAAATTGGATCTACTGCTAAGAATATCATTCTTTAAAATTTTGCTATTAGTAATATTATAATTTAATCCCCATTAGCCCCATGAACGCTAACCCCATTAAGCCTGTGATGATGAATGCCATACCTAAACCTCTCAAAGGAGCAGGAACATCCGAATACTTCAATTTCTCTCTGATGGCAGCTAAAGCTACAATTGCTAAAAAGAAACCAAAGCCACTTCCTATACCAAACACCGTACTTTCAATTAAGTTGTACTCTTTAGAAATCATAAATAAGGTACCCCCTAAAATAGAACAGTTTACGGTAATTAAGGGCAAGAAAATACCCAAAGACATGTATAAAGCCGGAGAGAACTTTTCAATTATCATTTCAACTAACTGCACTAAAGCTGCAATTACGCCGATATAAATAATCAAGCCTAAGAATTCCAAACTCACTTCAGAAAGTGCTGGACTAATCCAAGATAACGCACCTTCAATTAAAAGATTTTCTCTAATAATCCAGTTGATTGGCGCTGTAATAGCCAATACGAAGATTACTGCGGCACCCAATCCAACAGCTGTTTTCACTGTTTTGGAAACTGCAAGGTAGGAACACATTCCTAAGAAATAGATCAAAACCATGTTCTCAACGAACGCAGACTTTACAAATATATTTATTAAATCACCCATGATAAGTTCTTTTATGATTATTTTTATTACTTATGAAATGTCTACCAATGCAACATTTCTGCTTCTTTGAATCCAAATCAATATCCCTAAGATAAAAATTGATGAAATTGGCAACACCATTAAACCATTATGGAAAAAAGCGTGAAAGAAATCTCCCTTAAAAAATTCGATGCCATGATTAGCTTCATTACCAAAAAAGGTAAACCCTAAAGGTGTTCCTAACATTAATCCGCCAGTACCAAACAATTCTCTGATAACACCAACGATTACTAAGATCAAACCATAACCTAAGCCATTTCCAATACCATCTAAAAAAGAAGGCCACGGTTTGTTACCCAAAGCAAAAGCTTCTAATCTTCCCATCAGAATACAATTGGTAATAATCAAGCCGACATAAACGGACAGTTCCTTACTTAAATCGTACGAGAAAGCTTGTAAAAACAAACTTACCAAGGTTACCAAAAAGGCAATCACAACCAATTGGACAATCATTCTAATTCTGCTAGGAATAAAATTTCTTAAAGCCGAAACTGTTAAGTTAGAAAACGCTGTAACCAGTGTTACCGCGACAGACATCACTAAGGCATTTTTAACAGAACCCGATACAGCCAATGCAGAACAAACACCTAAGACTTGGACAGTAATAGGGTTGTTATCACTTAATGGATCGATCAATAATCTTTTAGCACTCAATTCACTCATGATACTTAATTTAATTACTTAAATAATTAGAATAATGATTAATAGTGTTCTTCATCATGGCTTGAATTCCATCTGTCGTCAAAGTTGCTCCAGCTAAACCATCTACCCCTTTCCCATCTTTAGGTTTTTTACCTGATTTGTACACTACGAAATCATAGATGCCTTCCGTATTAAACAATTCTTGTTCATAGAATTGTTCTCTAAACTTATTCTTCACCATTTCAGCACCTAACCCAGGTGTTTCCCCTACGTGATCAAAAGCAACCCCCTTGATAGTTTCTTGATCAGCCTTTAATGCTAAGAATCCGTTGATTTCGTCCCAAAGTCCCATACCTATCATTTGATATACATAAACTTTTTCGTCTCCATTTTGATAAACATAAACAGGGTAAAGCCTTTCTTCATCTGTCTTTGTTTTATTCTTCATTTCTTTTCTGAAATCATATTTAGTGGGGATCGCTTCTTCTACTACTTCACCTTGGTAGTTGACAAGTTTTCCAACTACTTTACCTTCATACTCACTGTTCACAAACGTTTCTGTTAAAACCTCTGATTCTTGTTCTTCAGGCAAGGAAAGAATCGCTTTCATGACTTTTTTCCTTCTATCTAATTCCTTATTTCCATCTATGGTGTCTTTTAAACCACTAGAAATAAATGCAAGTGTTCCACCTACAATAACTACCATTATAGCTAGAAAACCTAGCGTATAACCATTTGAATCTGTATTAAACTTTGGCACGACTTAACCTCCTTTTGATATTTTGTTGTAAAACCGTATAGTCAATTAATGGAGCAAAAACATTTAACAAAAGTATTGCTAACATCCATCCTTCCGGATAAGCTGGATTCAACACTCTAATAATGATTCCCACTACTCCAATCAAGAAACCATAAACCCATTTCCCTGTATTTGTACTAGATGCTGTTACTGGATCCGTAGCCATAAAAGCCATAGCGAAGAATAAGCTACCCATTGCAAATTGGTAGTACCAAGGAACGCTTAAAAATGCATTGGTTACTTCGCTTGCGTAATTAACGTTTATGATATTCAATAAAATAGACATGAACATAGCGCCTAACACGATAGACAGCATGACTCTCCAAGAACCAATCTTTGTTACAATTAAAAGCAGCGCCCCTAAAATAACGCCAATCTTACTTACCTCACCAACAGAACCTGGTACATTTCCGAAAATCAAATTACTCACTGCATAAGGATGATAGACCTTAGAATCTATGGTTACGGCATAGTTTTGAACGTTCTCCCATCCGCCTTGGGCGGCTAAGGATAGTGGTGTAGCACCGGTATAACCATCCACAAGAACCGAAGGGGTATTTATGCTAAAAAAGTCTGCACTTCCAAAAAGAGAAGCTCCGGCGTTAAAGCCTTTGTGCAACCAAGAATAATCTGAAGAAACCCAAATTTCATCACCTGAAATTTCACTAGGAAAAGCAAAGAATACAAATACACGAGCAACTAAAGCTATGTTAAAGATATTCATTCCTGTTCCACCAAAAGCTTCCTTAGCAATGACAACGGAAAAAGCAGTGGCCAATGCTACAATCCATAAAGGAATAGCTGGAGGCATCACTAAAGGAATCAAAAATGCAGAAACCAAGAAGCCTTCTTCAATACCATGACCTTTCTTCGCTGCAAAGATAAATTCGATACCTAAACCGACTACGTGTACCACGATAAGCATTGGTAAATACTGTAAAATACCGTATACAAACTTTTCCCCAAACCCAGAGAAGAAATCTGGAAACAAGCCTAGCGCAAAATAGTGTTGATGTCCAATATTGTACATCCCTACTATAAAAGCAAACTGCATGGCAAGCACAACCATAATCATGGTTCTCTTTAAATCCATCCCATCTTTAATGTGTGTACCGGTTTTGGTTACGGTTGATGGAGCATATAAGAAGGTATCGAAACCATCCCATAATGTATGTAGAAACGGACTTGATTTCTTTTCCGGCTCTATTTTATCCATGAAATCCCTTATAAACTTCATTCTTTCGTTTTACTTTATATTAATTGATTAAAATTTTATTAACTCTGAGAACGCATGTAATCCAAACCTTCCCTTAAAATATGTTGTAAAGGTTGTTTTGAGGTACAAGAAAATTCTGCCAAAGCGAGATCTTCTTCTAATAACTCATAAATCCCTAAACCTTCAATTTCTTCAAAATCATTTTTGATTATTGCTTTAATTAAATGTTGCGGAAACAAATCCATTGGCAAGACCTCTTCATATTGACCGGTTACCACAAAAGCTCTTTTCTCTCCGTGCATATTGGTATTGGCTTCAAAAGTTGCTAATTCCATATTCTTCCAAGGGAAGGTTGGAGACAAACTTGGCCTTGCGTATTGAGGTACTAACCAGCCGAACATTTCTTGTTGATCACCCTCTTCAATTACACTAATATTATTATCATAGAATCCCAAGAAACCGTCTTTTTCAATCTGCTTTCCGCTAAGTACATTGCCTGATACTACTCTAACATGCTCGTCGGTAAGATTGTTTGCTAGGAGGTCAGAAACATTTACACCCTGTAAAGTTTTGAAATATTTAGCCGTCTTTAACACATTGCCCGCTAAAGCTATGTATTTTGTGGGTTCGTAGATGCCCTGACTAAATAATTTACCAATCGTGGCAACATCTTCTGCTTTGATTGTCCAAACGACATCTCCTTTTGAAATGCCATCGATATGGTGAATTTGAACACCAACATTTCCAGCTGGATGTTGACCTCTGAAAGCGTTCATTTGCACATTTTGTAATCCATCACTGAAATTGCTTTTGGCAGCATCTTCATCCAAGTTTAAGTGAACCTGAGCGGTTAACTTGTTCAAGGCATCAATTCCGGCTTGAAAATCCGCTTTGTTCAATTGATTCAAAACGAAACCATAATCAACTGAAAGAGGCGCCGTATCAGAAGCTGAAATATAAATAGCTTTAGGTGTATGCAGTAGACTTGCGACAACACCAAATGGACGTTCAAGCAATAAAGTCCATGCACCACTTTCTGTTAAGGTTGAGATTACTTCTTTTTTAGATAAACTAGAAGGACTTCCAGTTTTAAATTTTAGGGATTCGAATTTACCATCAGATTTAATAATGACTTCTGAAATGGAACGTTTAGCCGCTCTCTTAATTTCCAAAATCTCACCACTAACAGGAGACGTAAAAAAGACACCAGCAAAACCTTTGTCGTAGAATATTTTATCTCCGGCTTTTACTTTAGCTCCTTCCTTAACCAACATTTTAGGAATGGGTTGAAGGCCGTTAAAGTCGGTAGGTTTGAGCGCATAGGTAGCTGAAGTGTAGTTCGCTATTTGCTTTTTCGCCTTTCCTTTTAGCTTAATATTAAAGCCTTTATTTAATGTAGTTATTTTTTTTTTTTGGCTTGTATCCGAAAGATCAGAACCAAGAATCATCTCTTTAAGGGATGTTATCAGCCCAATGTTTGCACCGTCAGCATCCGGATTCAATTTAATCGCTACTAACTTAATGATTTTATCTCCAAGAATTGCAGCTAAGAAAACGACTAAAACCATTACACAAGTAAACAGTAAAACAACTAAGGAATTAGCATTAATTGGGTCAGGAGTTTGTTGTGCAAAAGCAGCGAATGAAAAAGAAGTAAAAAAGGTACTTAAAGTAATGAGCTTTGAAAATTTTGTAGTAATCATATTTTTCATTTTGGCTTTTTTAAAGTTAAATAAGCGAAGCCTGTTTTAAAACGATGCAAAGTTACTACAAAGAAATGTATTTCATAGACTTAAGTATTGTTTTTTAACCCAATTATCAACAATCTTTAAAAATCGTCCTGAAAGTTTCTGCTTTTCGCTTTTTTTTAGAAACTTGTGCTTTGTAACTACCTGAAATAGTTAAGATTTATGGATGACGGAAATAATGAGTTAGACAAATTTAAATGGAACTATAAAAAAGAAATTAGAAAGAAGCTGCGTATAGGCTCATTGATTCTATCTCAGCCTTTTTTGAAAGATGACATATTTAAGCGCGTAGTTTGTTTGATGTGTGCTCATTCTAGAGAAGAAGGTTCTTTTGGTTTTATCTTAAATAAAAAAACAGAATACCTTGTTGGTGACTTTATTGAGGAGTTCAACGACATTAACTTACCCGTATATTATGGAGGTCCTGTTGCCAATGACACTCTTTATTTCATCCATGACAACTCCATGGAACTAGAAGGAGCAAAGGAAATCTGCGAAGGTGTATTTTGGGGAGGCGATTTTCAAGAAATGATAAATCAAACTCTAGGACAACAAGTTCATATACCCAAAATAAAATTTGTTTTAGGCTATTCTGGTTGGGATCCTGGTCAACTTCGAAAGGAAATCATAGAAGATTCTTGGATTGTAGCTGATGGCACTCAGAAGGCAGTTTTTTCTGATAGCGATGACTTATGGAGAGAAGTGATGAGTGAAATGGGTGATCTTTATGCTCATCTTTCGGAATTACCTGAAAGTCCCGAATTGAATTAGCAAATTAGAGAATTAGTTTTAAGTTTATATTCACAATTCAATCCTTCCAAATTAAAAATATGAAGAATAGAAAGTTATTAATGATTCCCATTGAGTGCGATGCGTACGGATTCGACCCTTTCCGCGGTTTTTTATCCTCAAGGAATTGAAGCTGCAGATTTTTTAAAAAACATCAATGAAAAAAATGTGATTCTAGCTGGAGGTTTACATCCCGAGATAAAGCATCTTTATTTTAGAGTTGGTCATATGGGAAGTGTCAACTCGAATGATTTAATGTCTTGCTTGAGCGCTATTGAATATGCCCTACAAGAACAACATTATCAATTTACATGGGGTCATAGCTTAGCCGTTTTTCAAGAAGCTTTGCGCTCTTAAAATCTTAAAATTATTAAACTTATTTATCCTTAAACATCAAATTAAAAATTATGAAAAAACTTAAACTAGTTTCTATTTACGTCATGGGAATCTTTTATATTTTCGCGGGAAGTTTGCATTTTTACATGCCTGAATTTTACATGAAGATTATGCCACCATATCTGCCTTGGCATCTAGAGTTGGTTTATTTAAGTGGCGTAGCAGAAATCATCTTAGGAATTGGATTGTTGTTGCCTAAATATCGGAGGAAAGCCGCTATTGGTATTATTCTATTGCTTATTGCTGTTTTTCCAGCCAATATTTATTTAGCGTTTAATGAAACTGCCCAAGAAGCGCTGGGTACCAATCAAATGGGAGCGCTCTGGATTCGATTTCCTATTCAAGCCTTGTTTATTGCCATTGCATATTGGCAAAGTAAGGAATGAGCCAGATGGTTATCGGAATAGATAAAGAGCTAATTTGATATTTATGAATTAGAGCAAGGTGCTCACTTATGACTATTGACTAGAGCTCAAAACATTTTTTTCAATGCATCCATTTCACTTGCTTTCTCTGTTTGGTGTTTTGCAGTGAAGTAAAATTGCATGTAAAACAATAATTCTTTTAGAATTTCTTTGGGTGAAGCGGGGTTATAGAAACTAGCTTTCCCCTCAATATTCATGGACTTCAAATAATCCTTGATTTCTCTTTTTTGAAAAGGAACGCCTTTATTTATAGGGTTCAAATAAAAAATGGTATCCATGGAATTGTCATTGTCAAAATCAAAAACGTAATTTTTTTGATAAGCCAAGATAAAATGCCTGTAAAGATTTACCCCATATACGGGCAACTCTAACTGTTGCGCTAAAACTAGATACAATATACCGAGTGAAATCGAATTCCCTCTTTTCGTTTCTAGAACCGAGTTGATACAAAAATCAATGGCTTCATTCGTTTTGTTATTGGAACCATGAAAGCCAAGAATGCTATAAAAAACTTGATTAAAAATATTTATATTTTCTAGCGGAGTATAACTATTGTTTAATTCTAACCAAATTTTTTGACGGACTTTATCCATTTGAAGCAATACTTGATCTTTGTCTAAATCAGGGCAAATGTATTTGGAAACGATTAACGCTCCGTCAAGCAAGGTGGCGAGATCATCTTGCAACCATTCCTCTAGTTCAACCTTAAGTTCTTTAAACTGAATGATATGAATTAACTCTTCAATTCTATTGTGAATTTCAGGACTCAGACTATCACCCCAAGCGTGTTCTAGCTCGGGAATAACCAAAGCGCCGTATGAAATAATGCGATTACTTACATTTTCAAATACTTCAGGATCTTGATCATCCAATAAGCTTATAAGAGCATTTATTTCTGTTTGTTTGCTCATTTATTTATTCTTTGCTTTCGCTCTACCCTTTTTAGCTGGCTGATTTTCAATTATTTCCAACACTTCAGCTAAAGTTAATTTTTCAGCTTCCACCTCCTTAGGAATTTTAAAATTAGCCTTTCCTTTTTTAATGTATGGACCCCATCTACCATTTAAAACTTGAATATCTTCTTCTTCAAATTCCATGATAAACTTATTGATATCCGCCACACGTTTTTCTTCAATCAATTGAATAGCATCTTTTATTTTGATTGTGTAAGGATCTAACTCACTAGCTTTTGTAATCGATACAAACTTTTTCTTGTGTAACAAGTACGGCCCAAATCTACCAATAGCAGCTTTCACTTCTTCGCCTTCAAAATCCCCAACAACACGAGGCAAAATAAACAACTCCATTGCTTCTTCCAGGGTAATCGTTTCAATACTTTGTGTTGGAAGTAGTTTTGCGAATTGAGGCTTCTCTACTTCCTCAGGTGCTCCAATCTGCGCCATAGGTCCATAACGTCCAACCCGGACTAATAAAGTATATCCAGACTTTGGATCTTTTCCTAAAATTCGTTCTCCAGAAGCACGGTCTGCAGTTTCAATTGTATCTTCTACTGATTTATGAAATGGCTTGTAAAATTTAGCAACTGTTTCGCTCCAAGAGATTTTTCCTTCCTCTATTTTGTCAAAAGATTCTTCCATTTGAGCTGTGAAGTCGTAATCTAAAATATCTGCGAAGTGCTCAATTAAAAAATCATTTACAACGGATCCTATATCTGTAGGAAACAATTTCATTTTTTCAGCACCAGTTAGCTCTGTTCCTTTGGTATTGCTTATTTTATTTCCTTTAAGGCTTAAAATGACATACTTTCTTTCTTCCCCATCTCTATTCGTTTTTTCCACATAATTTCTACGTTGAATCGTAGAAATTGTAGGCGCATAAGTAGAAGGACGACCAATACCCAATTCTTCTAATTTTTTAACTAAACTAGCTTCCGTATATCGTGCACTAGCTTTTGTAAATCGCTCTGTTCCGCTTATTTCTTGGGGATCTAGATTTTGACCATTACTTAAAGGAGGCAACATACCGCTTACATCCTCGTCCTCATCATCATCCTCATCATCTTTCCCTTCAAGATAAACTTTTAAGAATCCGTCAAAGATAAGTACCTCTCCTTTGGCTTGAAACTGTTCATCTGCTTTGCTGATATCGATAGATACAATTGTTCTTTCCAATTTAGCTGATGACATTTGAGAAGAAATTGCTCTTTTCCAGATTAAGTCATACAAACGTTTTTCATCAAAGTTTGACCCTGCTTCACTAACTTCAAAGTTCGTCGGTCGAATGGCCTCATGCGCTTCTTGAGCATCTTTGGCTTTAGTTGAATACTTCCTAACTTTCACATATTCTTCACCGTAACTCTTCGTAATAGCCGATACAGCAGCATTAACTGCTGTTTGTGATAAAGTAACAGAATCCGTTCTCATGTAGGAGATATGTCCAGCTTCATACAACTTCTGGGCAACACTCATTGTTTTCGCAACGGGAAACCCCATCTTCCTACTTGCTTCTTGTTGCAATGTAGAGGTAATAAAAGGTGCTGCTGGATTCTTCGTTGCTGGTTTCTTTTCAATAGCGTTGATTGTAAATTCAGATTCTTTACATTTTTCAAGTAAAGCCATCGTCTCAGCTTCAGTTTGCAAACGCTTGGGCAATTCAGCTTTCAGAATGGTTTCCTTTCCATTTTTATCTTTAACAATAAATAACGCTGCTACTTTAAAAAAGCTTTCAGAATTAAACGCATTGATTTCTCTTTCTCTTTCTACAACAATTCTCACCGCTACAGACTGCACTCTTCCGGCAGATAAAGAGGGTTTTACTTTTTTCCACAACACTGGGGAAAGTTCGTAACCTACGATTCTATCTAAGACTCTTCGTGCTTGTTGCGCATTCACGAGCCCCATATCTAGCTTTCGTGGATTATTGATTGCTTTTAAAATGGCGTCCTTCGTAACCTCAGTATAAGTAATTCTTTTAGCCTTGTTTTCATCAATCCCTAAAATCTTACATAAGTGCCAAGAAATAGCTTCCCCTTCTCGATCCTCATCCGTTGCTAGCAGGATTTCATCAACTTCTTTCGCCAGTTTCTTCAACCTTTTAACGACATCTTTCTTATCGTCTGTTACGACATAATTGGGTTCAAAATTATTTGCTACATCTATCGAAATGTCTTTTTTAGGCAAGTCCCTTACGTGTCCGTAAGAAGATTCAATGATATATTCATCACCAAGGTATTTCTGAATTGTTTTGGCCTTGGAAGGAGACTCTACTATGACTAACTTTTTCGACATTATTAAATTGTTTAGACTTTGAATTATTCAGCAAAAGTAGTTTTACTTTTAACTTTTTCAAGTAATATGTTGAAAATCTATTAAAAATTAAACCCAAATAGCACACTTTATGTTTTACTTTTGTGCAAAACAACAACAAATGACAAATGCTTCACTAAGAGCTATTTCCCCTATTGACGGAAGATATGCAAATAAAGTAACCGAACTTAATGATTATTTTTCGGAATTCGCTTTAAATAAATATAGAGTTGTAATAGAAATTGAATATTTCATTGCCCTTCACGAAGCAAAGCTTCCACAATTAGCCTCTCTCAAAAAAAGTGACTATGCTAAACTCAGATTAATATATGAAAATTTTAGTGATGCGGACGCAGAAGAGATCAAATTAATAGAACAAACAACCAACCATGATGTAAAGGCTGTTGAATATTTTATTAAGTCAAAGTTTGAACAGCTGAAATTAGGCAAGCTTAAGGAGTTCATTCATTTTGGACTTACTTCGCAAGATATTAACAATACCGCTTTTCCATTAATGTTGCGCAATGCAGATGAGAAAGTCCTTGTCCCTGCCTTCAAAGACTTGTTAAGTCAACTAGAAGATCTTGTTGTAGCATGGAAAGATATTCCAATGTTGGCACGAACACATGGTCAACCTGCAAGTCCCACCAAGTTAGGAAAAGAAATGATGGTCTTTATGGAGCGATTAGTTAATCAATTAGATTTATTACAAGAATTGCCTATTGCCTCAAAATTTGGAGGTGCGACAGGAAATTTCAATGCGCATAAAGTGGCTTATCCTGATGTCGATTGGGTAGAATTTGCCAATAACTTTGTGGAAGAGAAATTAGGTCTTTATCGCTATCAGCATACCACACAAATTGAACATTACGATTTCTTAGCTGCCTACTTTGACAATTGGAAACGGATTAATACCATTTTGATTGATTTGTGTCGAGATATTTGGACTTATGTTTCTATGGATTACTTCAAACAAAAGATTAAAGAAGGGGAAGTGGGCTCTTCAGCTATGCCACACAAAGTAAATCCCATTGATTTTGAAAATGCAGAAGGGAATTTGGGAATCGCCAATGCTTTTTTTGAACATTTTGCAGCAAAGCTTCCTATTTCAAGATTGCAACGAGATTTAACGGATTCTACCGTCTTGAGAAACATTGGCGTTCCGATAGCTCACACCCTTATCTCATTTAAGTCTATGCAAAAGGGATTTAGCAAACTAGTGCTTAATGAAGAGAAGATTGCTGCAGATTTAGAGAATAATTGGCTAATTGTAGCAGAAGCCATTCAAACGGTTTTGAGACGCGAAGGAATTGAGAATCCCTATGAAAAATTGAAGGAATTAACAAGAACTAATGCGAAGATAGGACAAATAGAAATTCACAGTTTTATTGATGCCCTAGAGGTATCAGCTGAGCTTAAACTTGAACTCAAGAATATTACGCCGAGCAACTATGTTGGCGTTTTTTAAAACTTGTTTAAAAAAATCTTACTTTTGCATCCTCAAATAAATAATCCCAACTAATGAACGAAGGAAGAAGTCAGTATATAGGCATAATCTTGATAAGTATCTTAGTCTATATTTTAGCCGCTCGTTTTTTCAAAGGCAATGAAGAAGCGACCTTAAATGATGAAGCGAATATAGAAGTCATAGACTCCTACATAGAGGACAGTTCAAGCATTCAAGACCCTACGAACATGCTTGTTGAGAGCGAAACCGTAATTATCGTAACAGCAAATGGCGATAGTGTTGAAGTCGATGCTTCAATGTATGCAGCTCAAAACGAATTCGGTGCTTTTTATCCATACACTTCGGGGCTTGAAGAAGAGGTCGTTATTGAAAATGAACTCATTAAACTTACCTTAAGTTCAAAAGGAGCTCAAGTAAAGCAAGTAGAATTAAAAGAATTTAAAAGATTTGACCAAATGCCTTTGATCCTTATTGATCAAACTCAAGAACTCAATTACTTCTTAGAATTACAAAATTCAACAGTATTAGAAACCAAAGATCTTTACTTCAATACAAAGCAAGAGAATGGTAAAGTTATTTTTTATGCTCAATTAGCTGGTGGGCAATTGGCTTTTGAATACAGCCTGAAAGCATCTTCCTATTTGGTAGATTACCAATTGAAAACGAAAGGCTTAGACAATGTATTAAATTCAAGTCCAAAGCATATTGACTTTACTTGGAATTATGTTTCTCAAAAGCAGGAACAAGATCTATCGAGTGAAAAAACTAAATCTTCCGCTTATTGGAAAGTTAAAGATGGCGATGTAGAACATTTAGGAATAGGTAAATCAAAAGAAGAAACGGTAACAGAGAATATTTCCTGGCTAAGTTACAAGCAACGTTTCTTCAACGCAACGCTTTTAAGTAAAATCGACATTGGAAATACGATGTTGGCAACCGATATTGAGAGTGATGACAGTACCAAGGTGGGAGGATTCGAAGCAGAAATGCAAATGCCCCTGACCGGCAGTATTGCGAATCAAACTATTGAAATGCAGTTGTATTATGGCCCTAACAATTATAAGCTATTGAAGGATTACGATAACGGCATGCACGAGTTGGTTGAATTAAGTGCAGATTTCTTTTTGTTTAGATGGGTGAAGTGGATTAATGCATGGTTGATTATTCCATTATTCAATTTTATTGAAAAGTTTATTCCAAATTACGGCATCATTATTTTAATCATGACCTTGATTATCAAAATGATTTTGATGCCTTTAACATTTAAATCGTATTTATCTACAGCTAAAACAAAGGTTTTAAAGCCCGAGTTAGATGCCTTAAAGGAAAAGTTTGGTGATGACTCAGCCGGATATTCTAAAGCACAAATGGAATTGTATAGTAAAACAGGAGTAAGCATGTTTGGCGGATGTTTGCCCATGTTGTTACAAATGCCTTTCTTATTAGCCATGTTTTATTTCTTCCCGTCATCTATTGAATTAAGACAGGAAAGTTTCTTGTGGGCTCAAGATTTATCGAGCTTTGATACCGTTTCATTTTTAACTTGGACGAAGAGTATTCCATTATTAGGCAATCACCTTAGTGTTTTTACTTTATTAATGACGGCATCCTCTTTATTGATGGCTAGATTTAATCCTCAAATGCAAGCTCAACCAAGTCAACCAGGCATGGAAATGATGAAGTATATGCCGTATATCTTTCCTTTCTTTTTACTATTCTTGTTCAATAGCTTCCCAGCAGCATTGACTTATTACTACTTCCTTTCAAACATGATTACTTTTGGACAACAATGGGTAATTAATGAATTCTTCATTGATGAAGATAAATTGAAGGAGCAGATTGAAGAAAATAAAAAGAAACCCGTTAAAAAGTCAAAATGGGCAGCGAAAATGGAAGAAGTTTACAAGCAACAAGAGCTAAAACAACAAAAGAAAAAGAAATAGCTCCTTCTTTTGTAAAAAAAATGGCACTAAAAACTTTTTTCTATCTCCTTCTATTAAATATAAACTAAATTATTCCTAACTTTAGCTTTCAAATAAAAAATTTATAACTTAAAACCAAATGATGAAAAAAGTACTACTTTTAAATTTATTGAGTTTTGCATTTATTTCGATGTTCGCTCAAACGCAAGTTGGCAGAACGACATATGACTTGCAAACGAACAACGCCAACTGTAGAAGAGTGGCCACAAATGCAGCTGGGGAAGCTGTAATTACGTACACACGAAGTTTGGCTTTTAGTGAAGCCGCTCCTGACAGAGGGACGGGTTATAACTATAAGAGTGCTGCTGGAGTTTGGGCTACGACCGATTTTACTCCTGCTACATTTACCCGATTTGATGTTGCACGTACAGGATGGTCTAACATTGGATTTTTATCTAATGGAGATGAAATGATTGTAACACACTTTGCGGATAATGTAACAAACTTCGGTGGCTTGCAAATTCAACAAAGAGCTTTAGGTACTACAGGTGCTTGGACAACAACACAATTAAACTCAACAAATCCGGCGTTTACATATACAGATGATGCTACATGGCCAAGAATTGCGGTTTGTGGTGATTCAATCCTTGTTGTTAGTTCAGTTCAAATTGGAACTTTTGTGAATGGTGTTGATGGTGGTTTATATGCACACAGATCTTTGGATGGTGGTGCTACTTGGACGCAGTCATTAATTCCGTTTGTAAATGGAAACAATTTTGTAACTATTGGTGCTGATGCTTATGCTTTAGACGCAAACGCTAGTGGTGTTGCTGCTTTAGTGGTAGGAAGATACAATGCATTTATGTTGAAATCACTAGATTTCGGTGCTACATGGGTAGCTACGAAAATGGTAGAAGTAATAGACGAAAATGGCCTTCCGACAGCAAACAATTATTCTGGCGAAAGTGCTGAATCAGCTATGCGTCAAGATATCTCTGATGAGTCTTATTCAGTAGTAGTTGATGACCAAGGAGCAGTTCATGTTTGGTTTGGTAGATTAGAGTACCAAAAAGATGCTTTTGCTGAAGGTTCAGTGTTTCCTTTTTCTGAAGGTTTAATGTATTGGAATGAAACTTTAGATGCACCTATTATTTTACATGCTTCTCGAATTACAGTTGAAGCTGGAGCAGGTTGTGATCCTTTGTTTACGAATCAAGTTGTAAATGATCCTGACTTTATCCAATTTAGCTTGTATTCTTCTTCTTTCGCATCTCAACCAAGTGGTTCTTATGATGCAGCTGGAAACTTAGTAGTAGCTTACACTAGATTCAGAAGTGCTGAACTAGATACTGCTGGAAATGTACTAAATGTCAGTGCTGATGGCTTTGCTTTCAAAGATGTTTACATGTTATCTTCAAGTGACAATGGAGTTACTTGGGAAGGACCATTAAATGTGTCCAACACAGATTCATTGGAGTGTGCCTATCCTGGCGTTCCAAGAAAATTTTATAGCAATACAATTGATGTGATTTGGCAACAAGATGCTAGACCAGGTAATGCGTTACAACCGCCAACAGGTTACACTCACAACTACATAAATAATGATATTATGTATAGCGCAGTAGCTTTATCTTCCATCGTTACTCCTGCAGATGAGACTTGTCCAACCATTGCATTAATCGATCCAGTAATTAATGAGCTTACCATTTTTGCAGGTTGTCCTCCTGAAATTGGAGATTTAACTGCTATTTTAATTATTGATGATGTACCTCAAGGTCCAGATGTAAATATGATAAGAGTTGTTGGTACGCCTCCGAACTTTGCTGTACCTGGAACCTATACCATTGATTTGTATTTAGAAGATAATGCTGGAAATATTAGTTCTGACACCGTAACAGGTATTATAATTAATGTTATTGCGGATAATACTCCTCCGACATACACATTCATTGGTCCAGATAGTTTAGCTGTTGTTATAGGCAATACTTACACAGATCCAGGATTAACTTATGATGATAATGGATGTTTCCCATCTGCGGCTCCTTCAATTACAGATAATGTTAACCCAACATTAGTTCCGGGCTTTTATACTTATGAGTATGAGATTACAGACAACAGTGGTAACATTACTACAGCAATAAGATATGTTGAAGTGATCTCTGCAGATGTTACACCTCCTGCTATAACGCTTAATGGAGCTGCTACAATTACAATTGAGGCTTGTACTTTCTATGATGAGTTAGGTGCTACTGCATTTGATTTAGTAGATTTTTCTGTTCCTGTTGTAATTAATAGTACAGCACTTGATCTAAACACAGTAGGAACCTACTCTGTAACATATACTGCAACGGATGCTTCTTCAAACACAACAGTGGCAACAAGAACAGTTATAGTTGTGGATCTTACGGCTCCTGTATTAACAATTATAGATGATAATGATTTAGTAACACCTGCGAATTCTTACACTGAAGCTGGTATTAATTATACCTACTTGAATGAAGCTTTTGTAGCACCATCTAACTCTGCTTCTGACCCTAATTGTAATGGTCAAGTGGTAACGGTAACAGTTGATGATTCGAACGTTAATGATGCTGCAGTAGGAAACTACACTGCTATATTTACCGCAGAAGACGAAAATGGAAATCAAACTACTCAAAACTTAACAGTTAGAGTAGGTAGAGAGCCAGTTGCAGATTTCACATTCATTACTACTTCAAATGGTTTAATCTTATCTAATGCTTCTACTTTTAGTCCTACTTCTTACAGTTGGGATTTCGACAATGGACAAACTAGTACAGCAGCGAATTCAACTTCAGGTGTACCCGCATATTCTACAAATGATGCAAACTACCCTTCTTATAATGTTTGTTTAACTGTTAAGAATAGATTTAACGATCCTCCATTTAACAAAGCAGCAAGCACAGTTTGTAAAAATGTTTCGTTATCTGTAGGAATTGCAGACAGATATGATTTAATTGCAGCAGTTGATGTTTTCCCTAACCCAACAACGGGTGTGTTAAATATTGAAATCTCTGAAACGAAAGCGACCAACTTAACAGTTGAAATAACAAACGTTTTAGGTGCCGTTATTGCAACTAAAGAATTGACTAAGGTAAATGCTAAAGAAACAGTTACTTTCAACTTGGAAGGTAATGCAGCTGGTATTTACTTTGTTAATATTTCTTCTGACAATGCTACTATTTCTAAAAGAGTTGTGATCAAATAATTCTATTTAAATAAGTTAAATTTTTAAAGCCCCGATTATTTCGGGGCTTTTTTATTATATTTCTTATATATTTATATTATAATGTATACGAAATATATTTATTTAAAGGAGGTACCCTTATTACGCATAGGCATTGCCCTATTACTAGGCACATTTATTGGAATTCAATATCCTTTAAGTTTGTCATATAGTCAAGCTACAATCCTGACAGCAACTCTTCTTCTTATAAGTATAGTCTATAGACGTTTTTACAAAGCGAGGAAACTTAGAATTCAAGCTTCCATCATATCCATCTGTTTATTTCTTGCTACAAGCATCTTAGCATATAGCTTAACACTAGGATTCCAACAACAGCGTTATGTTAGTCATTATACAAAATATACCAAAAGTCAGCAAGCCTCACACTTAATTCTTAAGATTCAAAGTCCAGTAAGCGTCAAGACGAAAAGCGTCAAGTTTATTGCAGTGGTAGATGGAATATTGGAAGTAGGTTCTACAAGGTCAACATCTGGAAAGCTAATAGTTTATCTTGAAAAAGATGCCAAAGCGCTATCCCTTCAAAAAGGCAATCAGCTCCTTGTTACAGGTATACCACAGGAAATTCAAGCAGCCAAGAATCCATACGAATTTGATTACAAGGCATACTTATTCCAAGAGAACGTAAGTCAAAGCCTCTATGCATCAATAAATAAATGGATTTTAATTCCTGAACAAAAGGCGAATTATTGGTCTCTCACTTTAGTTAAAATCCAAACTTACCTCAAGCGGGTTTTAGAAGATTTTGTGGAAGAAGAAGCCAATGAGATTGCGAATGCCATTTTGATAGGCAATAAGGATTTATTAGATTCAACTACTGTCCAATTGTACGCTTCAAGTGGAGCGATGCATGTATTAGCTGTCAGCGGTTTACACGTAGGTATTGTTTACCTCGTCTTTTACTATCTTCTCATTTTTTTAGATAAAACGAAGTTCAAAAGACTAAAGCCGTTTCTTATCTTAAGTTTACTTTGGTCCTATGCCATCATAACTGGTGGTTCCCCATCCGTGTTACGAGCCACAACCATGTTTACTTTTATTTCCATTGGCACCAGCATGAAGCAGCATGTCAACATTTACAATATGATTGCGGCTTCGGCATTTGTTCTGATACTTATTAATCCTTACGTTATTTTAGCCTTAGGCTTTCAATTATCCTATTTGGCAGTTATCGGTATTATTTATTTGCAGTCTAAAATATACAAGCTCTTCGTTGTCCATAACTATATTCTAGATAAAATTTGGGCCATAACTAGCGTATCCATTGCTGCACAACTAGCTACTTTCCCTTTAGGCTTGCTTTACTTTCATCAATTTCCTAATTACTTCTGGCTTTCTAATCTCATTGTTATTCCTGCGGCTATACTTATCGTTTATCTTGGAATGGCTTTATTTATTTTCAGTATAGTGCCCTATGTTCCGCATTATATTGGAATTGTACTAAGTAAACTTATCAATTTAATGAATACCCTCTTAGCGGGCATTAATTCACTTCCTTTTGCTTTGAGCTCAGGGATTCATCTTGGCACATTCACTTGTATAGGAATTTACTTATTCATTATAAGTCTAGCTTTTGCCCTTATTGAAAGAAACAAGTACTGTTTAAGCTTATCGCTAATCTTATTAATTGCTTTGCTTCTGACGAATTCCTTCAATTTATATCAGCTCCAACATAAGCAAGTTCTCCGAATTTACAATATTTCAAATGTAAGCGCCATTGAAATTCAAGATGGATTTTCTGCTTATCATTATTTTGATGAATCCTTAAAAAAGAACGACGAAATCTTGAAATACAGCATTAAGCCTAATTGGTGGGCCAATCATCTTAAACAACAGCAATTTGAAGCCATTCAACCGAATATACATGCCATATACTTTGCAAATAAAACTATCTTCGTCATAGATTCAAGTTATACGCAAAGAAATAATTGTCTAGAAGCCGATTACTTGGTAATAACACATCAACAAAAACTTTATCTTCGAGACTTGAGCAAGGAAATAGTTGCTAAAAAGTATATTTTCGATAGCTCAAATCATCCTTATCAATTAAAGTATTGGAAAAAAGATTGCAAAGACTTAAATTTGGATTGTTATTTTGTAAGCGACGCTTACGCTTTTGAAGAAAATTTAAACGAATGATGAATTTTAAACTAGTTAGCTACGAAATCAAAGACAGAATCGCATACATCTCTTTGAATCGCCCAGAGAAACGCAATGCGTTCAATGAAGATTTGGTGAACGAGTTAAAAAAAGCATTCATCAATGCAGAAGAAGATAAAAATGTTAGGATTGTAGTTCTTGGAGGTAAAGGCAAAGCTTTTAGTGCCGGGGCTGATTTAGAATACCTTCAATCTTTACAAAAAAATTCATTTGAAGAAAATTTAGCAGATTCAAACAACTTAAAAGAACTCTACCAGCACATTTATGAGTTTAAGAAAATTGTAATTGCGAAAGTGGAAGGGCATGCAATTGCTGGAGGAGCTGGATTGGCGTCGGCATGTGATTTCACTTTTGCTATTCCCGATGCACTATTCGGATATACTGAGGTAAAAATTGGATTTATTCCAGCCATTGTAATGGTCTTCTTATTGAGGAAAATTGGAGAAGCAAAAGCCAAGGAATTGTTGTTGACAGGTAGATTAATTAGTGCAGAAGATGCAAAAGGTTTCGGTCTAGTAAATCAAGTGTTTCCAGCTGAACTTATAGGAAATGCCGTACATACTTTTGCTGTGGAGCTTGCGAATTCCACTTCTGCACAATCCATTACGAACACAAAAGAAATGATTAACAATTTAGCCATCATGAGCTTAAACCAAGCCTTTAACTACGCTGCTGAAATGAATGCAAAAGGAAGAGAAAATTCAGATTGCAAGAGAGGAATTCAAGCCTTTTTAAACAAAGAAAAGATGCAGTGGTAATGCTCAAGGCAATTTGGCATTATATCATTAAACCAAGTCTTTTTCTTTTGGTGCTTACGCAAATTTGTAAGGCCTTATTTTTGTATCAAGCTAAAGAATATATACTAGAAGAAAGTTTCGCCAATTTACTAGCAGTATTTATCGGCAGTCTTAGTTTGGATTTTTCAGTGCTATCCTACATCGCAATCCTTCCGGTTTGCTTTTTAAGCTTACTTGCTTTCACTCGAAAAAGTAAAAGCATCCATCTTTCTTTAGTGATCTATTATAGCCTAGTAGGTACTGCCCTGTTGTGTATTAATCTAATTGACATTCACTTGTTCTCTTATTGGAACTCCAAGACGAGCGCCAAGGCTATTTCCTACCTCAATTCTCTCGGGATGGTCATTTCAAGTGCTGGCGTAAAAAATGTTGTTCTTCTCTTTATCTTGTTTGCATTATCAGCATTACTTTGCTTCTATATCATGAAGAAAATTATCAAAAAAACGACTATTGCAAATCCGTCCTGGATTCAAGTCCTTTTTATTTTTCCTTTACTTTTAGGATCTTGTATTTTAGGTATTCGTGGGGGATTGAGAGAAATTCCAATTAATCAAAGCGATGCTTATTTTTCTGATAATATTGTACTCAACATAGCTGGAGTAAATTCGCTTTGGAATCTTGGAAATGTTTTCTTTCAAAACATGAACAACCTCAGTGAAAACCCTTATAAAACGATGTCAGATGATAAAGCTGAAACCCTATTTCATCAGCTTTATGAAATTGAAAAGGACACTACGGTTACCTTATTTAACATTGAGCGACCTAATATTGTATACATCGCGATGGAAGGTGTAAACGCCAACTGTATTCGCGAATTTAATGAGCACAATAATTATATGCCGGCTGTCTCAAAAATCATGCAGGAGGCTTATACATTTACCAATATGTATTCCAGTGGGATGCGAACAGATCAAGGTTTAGTTTCTATACTTAGCGGATTTCCTGCGCTTCCTTTACATACTATTGGTGCGCAACCTGAAAAATTTCAAGCACTCCCCTCCTTAAGTTTAGCTTTGAAAGCAGAGAACTATACAAACACCTTCTTCTTTGCTGGTGAACCTGAATTTGGCAGCTTCAAGGCCTTTTTAGTACATAATGGCTTTGGGAAAATCTATGATCTAAGCGATTATACCGAAGCAGCGCTTAGTCAAGATTTGGGAGCACCAGATGAAGTCCTCTTTAATCGATTTACAAAAGATATGAAAGCACCCCAAGAGCCCTTCTTCTCTTTAATGCTAACCCAAAGCACGCATGAGCCCTTTGACATGCCATTTAACGATAAGGTTGCCGATGACGCACAACGTTACATCAACACCGTGATGTATTTAGATAGTGTTTTAGGAGTTTGGTACGAAGAATGTAAGCTGCAAAGCTGGTTTGATCATACGATTTTTATTCTGTCATCCGATCATGCACATACCTTTCCAGAACGATATTGGTATACAGATAAGGAGCGCTATCATATCCCATTTATCATTTTCGGAAAGCCTTTGAAAGAAGTATTTAAAGGTAAATCCAACGCACAATTGGTTAATCAAACGGATATTCCCTTAAGTCTTGCGAAGCAATTGAACCTGACACACGAAAAATTTGAGTTTAGCAAGGACATATTGAATCCGTATAGTCCTGAATTTTCTTCTTTCATTCATATCCATGGTCACAATTGGATCACTAAGAATGGACAATGTTCGGTCAACTATGAAATCAAAAATGATTTTAACAAGGAAGTAGACTCCTGTCTTCTAGATAATGCGGCTTATTTTCAATTTGCTTTTCAACAATATATGAGCTATTAAATTTTTAAGAAAACTTTGCAAGCACTTCTTTCTATCGGGAGATTTCAATTAACTTCGTGTTATGATTTTGTTAGCAGATAGTGGGTCAAGTAAAACCGAATGGATACTTTTAGCTGAAGGTAAAGAAATCCTTAGAACAGAAACAATAGGACTCAATCCGTATTTTGTGGACGAAGGAACGATTCGTGCTACCATAGAATATGCGCTCTTTTTTAAATATGCCGACAAGATCAAACAAATTGAATTCTTCGGAGCAGGTTGTTCAAATAAAGAAAAGCAAGTTTGGCTAAAAGGGGTATTTCAACTTTCCTTTAGAAAAGCAAGGATCTCTATTTATACAGATATCGAATTGGCGGTTAAAGCAAGCGCGCACAACGAACCATGTATTGTATGTATCCTTGGTACAGGGTCAACTTTCAGGGTTTTTGATGGCAAAGAGATTAAAAGCAAGTATTCTTCCTTAAGTTATATTTTAGGAGATGAAGGAAGCGGAACCTATATTGCCAAATCTTTATTGAGAGGGGTGTTTTATCAAAATTTTAGTCCAGAATTGAGTGCTGCTTTTTTTAAGGATTATCCAATTGATAGTGCAACGCTTTTACAAAAAATATATAATGAACCACAGGCTAATCGGTATTTAGCCTCTTTTGTACCTTTTTGTAAAGCACATATCGCTCATTTAGAAATTAAGGAGATTATATGGAATGCTTTTGAACAATTCTATTTAGAGCATTTGCAAAAATTACCTGAAATTAAGACTTATCCAGTCCACTTTATTGGAAGTATTGCCTTACATTTTGAAGAACAATTGCAGGATATTGCAAGAAAACACCAATTTACAATTGGTAGAATAGTACAAAAACCCTTAAGCAATGCTATAGAAGACTACGTTTAAACTTTTTGAGAATTCAAAGATACTTGTTTCTTCTTATTCAGAAACCATAATAAAAGCGCTACAAGCAAAGTAAATACCTGAGCACTAATGGTTTGAAAAGTTGGATAAAAACCTAGCAAATCCATACTAAATCTAAATGGCAACAAATCTACCCCAATAAAGGCAGCTTCTTGTAATTCCTTAATTCCACGGCCAGCTAACACCACCGCAAGGACAATCATTGTGATAGAGGAAACCTTGAATACTTGATGAATCGGGAGTCGTTTTGAAAATTTAATGATTAGCATGCCAATGAGTACAATTAAGCCTGCGGAGAAAATTGTTCCTAAAAGAACGGCAAACCCACTATCTGCTGAATCCCCCATGGTCAGAGAGGATAAAAATATGACAGATTCAAAAGCTTCTCTAAAAACAACCACAAAAGCCAACAATGCTACCGACCATAAACTATTGGAACTTAAATGCTTCGAGAGCTTATCTTTCACGTATTTACTCCAAGACATCGCATTAGATTTGTCATGCAACCAAAAGCCCACAGAGAGTAAGATAACCACTGCAACTAAAGCACCTATTCCTTCAATCAATTCTCTTTTGTGAGAGCCCAAAGCAATAATTTTTCCTGCAAAGAAAAAGCTTACAATACCTAATAATAGGGCAAACACCCAACCCGCATGCACATATTTCTTCGCTTTGTCTCCTTCTGAGAAGGTGTTCAATGCAGCAAGAATTGCTACGATTATTAATAAGGCTTCTAAACCCTCCCGTAAGAGGATAGAAATACTGGCTAAGAAAACAAACCAAAAACCACTTTGCTTTTCTTCATTTTCAATAACATCAAAATGATAAACTATTTTCTCATATTGTTCTTTGATTACCGAATCATTTCCTCCCGAAGCAAGGTAGGATCTAAAAATCATCATTTCTTTTTCAATAAGTACGACTTTACCTGGACTGGTAGCCCCTAGCTGTATTTCAACAGGTTCAAAACCCACAAAGTAAGCATCTAGAGCCATTTGATTTGCTGCTGAAAAATCACCATCATGGTAGAGTCTCATCGATTCTTGCAACATCTTAAGGGTAACACTTAAGCTTTCAGATTGAGAAGCTTCACTATTATGAAAACGCAATGCTTTTACTTTGCCGGCGGCATCTTCATCGAATAAAGCTGCAAGCTTGACATTGTTCGAATTAGACAAGCTTAGAAGATCAACTTTTGAAACTGCAATAGGATAAAGTTTTTGATCAACGAGCGAATCAGCATAAGTCAAGGTCATAACATAAAAAGCAATGTCCCAAGTTTCTTTTTCACTCAAGTAGCTTTGAGCCACCATCGAAGTTCCCTCTATACCTAATTGAACTGTATTATAAATATGGAAAGGGAAGATGTGATCAGTTTCTTGAAAATTTGCTGGTGCAGGATTCAATCTTTCGGCTCCTGGCCCATTACCCAATCCTTTTGAACCATGGCATTGCGCACAAGCCTGCTGGTACAACTCCCTACCATTGGCAAGATTTGGATACTTATTGGGGAAATTACTTAGTAAACCTTCATCAAGTAAAATCTTAGTAATAGTTGAGGCGATTTTTTGAACCTTCTGTGGACTCTCCCTTGCTAAAATTGCTGTTTCCAAAGCATTGATGTTTACATCTAAATTTTGAAAAGAAGCACTTTGTATTTGGGGGAGCAATTCAAGGTGAATAGCGCTCATTTTAAGCGCAAATTCTTGCATTTCAGCGTATTCAAACTCGTTTACAATCAAACCATCGGCAACAGCGTTTACGTAATCATTGCCAATGTAATTCGACAAATTTACCAGTGAACGAAACTTCATCTGATTTACCTCCTCTGCTTGAATAAAGAGGAAATTTAGGGCGATAAAAAGGAATAAAAAGTGCTTTTTCAATTGCTATTTTCTTAATTGAACACCAAAATTAATGATTTGTTTGGAATTAATCTAAATAAAATTAGATAAAAATTCTATTAAGTTCTATAACGCCCCTTTTAGGAGGTCAGCTGCATATTCAGGTGTAAAATCTCTTTGAGGGTTGCCCAGCATTTCATAACCCACCATGAATTTTTTCACTGTTGCGGAACGCAATAAGGGCGGATAAAAATGCATGTGCAAACGCCATTCAGGATATTCTTTGCCGTCACAAGGAGCTTGGTGAATGCCTGCAGAGTAGGGAAAGGGACAATTAAACAAGCGATCGTAAATAGAGGTAATTTGCTGAATAGCTTCTGCAAAATCCGAAATTTCCTTTTGTCCAAAGTTAGCTATGTTTTGAAAATTTCCTTTTGGTAAAATTATGGTCTCAAAAGGCCAAACCGCCCAATAAGGCACCAAAACAACAAAGTGATTATTCTCAAAAATGACGCGTTCATTCTTTTCAAGTTCAAGTTCAACATAATCCCCTAAAAGACTGCTATTCTTTAATTTATAATAATTTAACTGCTCTTGACTTTCTTTTATTACTTCTTGAGGAATACTTTCTTGAGCCCAAATTTGGCCATGTGGATGCGGGTTACTACATCCCATAATCTCTCCTTTATTTTCAAATATTTGAATATGATTTATAAAGTCTATTGCACTTAAATTTACATATTCATCCTTCCATACTTCAACCACCTTTGAAATTTCTTCTACGGTCATTTTAGATAAGCTAAGATTATGCTTTGGACTAAAGCAGACTACTTTACAAATGCCTCTTTCCGATTTGGCTTGAAGCAATTCGCGTTCATTTATGTTTTTCTTTTTAACGTCTTCCTGCAAGGCGGCGAAATCATTTTCAAAAACAAAGACTTGCTTGTAATTAGGATTCTCCTCCCCGCTTGCTCTTACATTCCCTGAGCACAAGTAACAAGTAGCATCATGTGCTGGAAGGCTGGCTGTTTCAATTTCCTCCATTTTTCCTTGCCAAGGTCGCTTTGTTCTATGCGGTGAAACTTGAATCCATTCACCTGTTAGGATATTCTTTCTTCTATGGGAATTTTGCATCTTAGATTAATTTTACACCGTCAACAATGTTAATGTCGTGATATTCTAGGTTTAAGCCAAAAACTTTTTGATATTGAATACTTACTTTTTCTTTCAATTCTTTAAGTAAATGATCCTTCGCCAAGACCAACATACAACCTCCGAAACCACCCCCCATTTGTCTAGCACCAAGAGCGCCAGATTCAACAAAAAGCTTTTGCAATAGATCTGTTTCTTCACAAGTAACTTCAAAGTCATCCTTTAAGCTTAAATGTCCTTCGTTTAAAATAGTGCCTGCTTCTTTCAAACACCCTTTTTCCAAGCAAGAAATCATCGCATCTACCCTTTTATTTTCGCTTTCGAAATGTCTGTGTCTAGGGTTCCGAACCCTTAAAGGGTTCGGAACCTTGTCTAACTCAGCATATTCGCTTACTCGGTCATTATAAGCACTCTGTGCCAAATTATGTTTCACCATGCTGTTAGCTAAAAAGAATTGTCCTCCAATTAAGTCAAAGGTATGACTTGTATATTCCAGATTGGAACAATCCAATCGCAAACAAGCTTGAGACTCACCGAAAAGAACAGCGAATTGATCCATAATACCACAATTCAAACCAACATATTCTTGTTCCACTCGTTGCGCAACATGCGCCATTTGCCATCTATCCAAACCCAAACTAAACAATTCATTCAAGGCAAAAATAAACCCACAACACAAAGCAGCGGAGCTACTAACACCTGCACCAACCGGCGCCTTGCCCAACTTGATTAATTGAAATCCTCCAAGTTGATACTTCTCTTGCAAGATTTTAATTGTTCCAAAGAAATATTTACGCCATTGACTAAGCGAGGCCAATTCAATATCTTCGTCTAATTCATAAGCAAATTGTTCTTGCTTATTTTCGTCTGAAATAAAAACCACCGGTGTAGCGGTTTTAGCAATGGCGAAATAAATGTAAAAATCAATAGCAGCTGGTAAAACTAAGCCTCCGTGGTAGTCCGTATGCTCTCCAATAAGATTTATTCTAGTTGGAGATTGGATCAAAAGAGTCGCTTCCTGCTTGAACTTTTTCAAAAACAAATCCGCTAATTCTTCTTTCATTTGCTATGATTATGCAACAAATAAACCTTTAGAAATTCGTCAATATAGCCATCTAAGACTGCGTCCGTATTTCTATTTTCATGATTCGTTCTGTGATCTTTTACCCTTCTATCATCAAGCACATAAGATCGAATTTGAGAGCCCCACTCATTCTTCATTTTTCCAGCCTCAACCGTTTCTCGTTCGGCTAACTGTTTTTGTAATTCTAATTCGTACAATTGCGACTTCAGCATTTTCAGGGCAGTATCTCTGTTGCCGTGTTGCGATCTTCCCTCTTGACATTCCACCACAATTCCTGAAGGTAAATGACGCACCCTAACTGCAGTTTCTACTTTATTAATATGTTGACCCCCAGCGCCACTTGCACGATAGGTGTCCCATTCCAAATCACTTGCATTAATGACAATCTCAATTGTATCATCAATCAATGGATGTACAAAAACAGAAGCAAAAGAGGTCATTCTTTTTCCTTGAGAATTAAAAGGACTGACCCGCACTAATCGATGTACACCGTTTTCTCCTTTGAGTTGGCCGTAAGCATAATCGCCTGCAATTTCTAAAGCAATAGATTTCACTCCAACCACATCTCCATCTTGTCTATTGAGCTCCTTTACCTTAAAGCCATTTCGCTCGGCCCACATGATGTACATCCTCATCAACATGGCACTCCAATCGCAGCTTTCTGTTCCACCAGCACCCGCATTAATTTCAAGGATGGCATACAAAGCATCTTCCTCCCTATTCAAGGTTGATTTGAATTCCAAATCATCTACAATCGTTAAGGTTTTTTGGTAGGCTTCTTCTAGTTCTTCTTCTGAAACTTCATCCAGCGTATAAAACTCCTGCAGGACATCTAGGTCGTCCATTGCGGCAACTACTTTCTCATGCAACACCACCCAATATTTCTCTTTACTCATTTCTTTGAGCAGGATCTCCGCCTTGGAAGGCTCATCCCAAAATCCCGCTTGAGTAGAAATTTTGGTGGTTTCTTCTATTTTAATATTTCGGTCAGCAATGTCAAAGATACCTCCCCAGAGAGTTAGTGCGCTCTCTTAATTCTTTTTGTTGATCTGGTGTCATAAATCTGTTTATTTTTCTATTGCGAAGATAGTATTAATGTTTACTTTTGATTAAACAAAAAAACCGCATGGATATTTTGACTTACATGATTGTTATAATTTCTTGCATAAGCGTACCCGTTATTATTGTACTGCTTATGAAGAAGAAAAAATAAGCTTGCAAGTCTTAACATGGTTCGAAACCCGGCCCTAACTCAACATCATCAATGCTTTACGCAAAGCGTTGATAAAGACGTCAATTTCTTGTTTGGTATTGTACACGGCAAATGAAACTCTGCAAGTCCCCTCAATATTAAAGTGGTGCATTAAGGGTTGACAGCAATGGTGTCCGGTTCGGATAGCAATTCCTTGTTTGTCTAACAAGACGCCAAGGTCAAATGGATGCACTCCTTCTACTAAAAACGAAATGACACTCGCCTTTTGAGGAGCTGTACCATAAATCTTCATGCCTTGAATTTCTAGCATTTTCATGGTAGCGTATTGTAATAACTCTTCTTCAATTTTGGCTATATTTTCGATGCCTAAATCATTAACAAAATCTATCGCTTCACCTAATGCAATAGCTCCGCAAATATTCGGAGTTCCTGCTTCAAATTTATAAGGCAAATCATTTATTGTAAAACCTTCGTAGCGTACCTCTTTAATCATTTCACCACCACCGTGATAGGGCGACATGGCTTGCAATAAACTTTCCTTTCCGTAAAGAATGCCGATACCCGTGGGTCCGTATACTTTATGTCCCGAGAACGCATAGAAGTCAGCATCTAAATCTTTCACATCTACCACCATGTGGGGGATAGCTTGAGCTCCATCTACAAACACAATGGTTCCGAAGGTTCTAGCCCGTTGAATCATTTCTTTTATTGGATTAATCGTACCTAGTGCATTCGAAACGTGGTTTACTGCTAAGAGTTTCGTTTTTGGACTAAGTAATTTTTCAAAGGCCTCTTGATCTAAAGTTCCATCTTCTAAAACAGGAATAATTTTAATCGAAGCGCTTTTTCTTTCTGCCAACATTTGCCAAGGCACCATATTGCTATGATGCTCCAAACCACTGATTAAGAGCTCGTCTCCTTTTTGTATGTTCTCATTACCCCAAGAATTAGCAACCAAATTAACCGCCTCAGTTGTGCCACGCACAAAGTTGGTCTCTCTAATGCTTGCGTTAATATGCTTTGCGATTTTCCCGCGGGCTTGTTCGTACTCTGCCGTAGCCACATTTGCTAAATAATGCGCTCCTCGATGAATATTGCTATTATATTTCGAATAATACGTTGCAATTTTATCAATAACACGTTGCGGTTTTTGACCAGTAGCTGCATTATCGAAGTAAACTAAATCCTTCGTATTAACTTTTTGATGTAAAATTGGAAATTGTTCTCTAATTTTTTCCATAATGAGTTTGCTTATATAATGCAGAACAAGATTACTTGCAAATCGTTCAACAAAAACGAAGCTTTTAATCGTGAATATTTACACATTAAACCTAAAATGAAGAATATCTCCATCTTTCACGATGTATTCTTTACCCTCTACTCTTAATTTTCCTTTATCTCTGCAGGCTGCTTCACTTCCCAATTCCACAAAATCAGCATAAGCAATTACTTCCGCTCTAATAAAACCTTTTTCAAAATCGGAGTGAATAACCCCTGCAGCTTGAGGTGCTTTTGTTCCTTTGTGAATCGTCCAAGCGCGAACTTCTTTAACGCCTGCCGTAAAATAAGTATCCAACGCAAGCAATTTATAGGAAGCCGTAATTAAACGATCCATACCAGATTCAGTAAGCCCTAGATCCTCTAAAAACATTTGCTGCTCATCTGGATCTAACAAAACAATCTCTGACTCAATTTTAGCGGAAATCACTAGTACTTCTGCTCCTTCGGCATCCGCTATTGCTCTAATCTTCTCGACATAAGCATTACCAGATTTTGCATCTTCTTCGCTCACATTACAAGCGTATAAAACAGGCTTTAAAGTCAATAAACTTAAATCCTCAACAAACTTCAAATCATCTTCCTCAATTATTAAGGATCTCGCCGACAAACCTTGCTCGATATGACTCTTGAAACGTTCTAGGACATCAATAGTTTTGAGAATTTCTTTGTCATTACCCTTGGCTGCTTTTTTACTCTTATCCAGTTTCTTCTCAATTGATTCAAGATCCTTCAACTGTAATTCAATATCAATCACTTCCTTATCTCTTACCGGATCAATACTACCATCTACGTGCACCACATTTTCGTCTACAAAGCAACGAACCACGTGAACGATTGCATCTACACCTCGAATATTTCCAAGGAACTGATTCCCTAGACCTTCTCCCTTACTTGCTCCTTTTACTAAGCCTGCGATATCCACTAACTCAACGGTAGTTGGTAGCACTTTTTGGGGTTGCACTAATTCTTCCAATTTCTTCAAACGATAATCTGGCACTGTAATCACCCCTATATTAGGCTCAATGGTACAAAAAGGAAAGTTAGCCGCCTGAGCGTTGATGGCTTTTGTCAAGGTATTAAATAAGGTAGATTTTCCAACATTGGGCAAACCTACAATTCCACATTTTAAACTCAATTTATTCTATTTTTATGTTCTAAAACAAAAAGGGCACTTTTTAGCACCCCTTTCTAATCTTTTCAATCATTGCGGACTACCACTCCATCGCATCATCGCTTGGTGGGTCAACATCTTTTTTATCGTCTAAAATCGACTTTGTTGCGCTAACATTTAAATACGGCATTTCCGTTAAGTCCTTGTTTGGACGAGTTGGTTTTTTAAAATCATTATCGCCTTTGCCTACATATGGAGGTTTATCTTTCCGTACCGGCTTTTCTTTTCGTTCAGGTTTATCTTTCCCTTCGGATTTATCTTTACGTTCAGATCGCTCATCCGGCTCGTTTTCATAACCATTTTCCTCTAAGGAAGCTTGATAAGTTTCTCTGTCATAAGCGTCGTAATCAAAATCTGGATTAAGCTCTGTTTTAATATGCGTAATTGTTTCCGCTAGCGCTTCTCCAAATTTTGTAAAATCTTCTTTGTACAAAAAGATTTTATGACTGTCGTATCCTGGTCGATCAAACCTTCTTTTACTTTCTGTAATCGTTACAAAATAATCACCTTGCTTTGTTGAACGCACATCAAAGAAGTATGTTCTTCTCTTTCCCGCTCTTAATTTTCTTGAAAAAAAACCTTGTTGATTCTCCACTATATCTTATTTTTAAAATTCTATAAATCAACGTCAAGGATAACAACCTTTTCATCACTTGCGTTCTACAACATGCCAAAAATAAGTAAATTTTAAGATTATTCGAAACTTGACTTACAAAAACTTAAATACATTCAATTAGAACGATCTAAAATCCAGTCTCTTCTTTACTATCTTCCTTATTTCTATCAAAATTCTGCTTCTTATAAAAGTCAGCATACACTCCATTTAAGGCAATCAATTCTTGGTGACGACCACTTTCAATCAATTTACCATCCTCTAGAATTAGAATCTTATCAAAGTGAATACTAGTAAAAATTCGGTGACTGATAATAAGTACTGTTTTATCTGCAATACTTTGATTTAAATTTTTAATAATCTTCTTTTCTGTCTTTACATCAACGGCAGACAAGGCGTCGTCAAAAACCAAAACTTTTGGATTCATAGCAAGCGCTCTCGCGATAGATATTCGTTGTTTCTGTCCTCCAGAAAGCGTCACTCCTCTTTCCCCGACCATGGTTGCAAAGCCATTCGGAAATTCCATAATTTCTTCATAAATAGATGCTTTTTTAGCGGCTTCCATAGCTTCTTCATCAGTGATTCTGCTATTCCCAAATTTGATATTGTTAAAGATCGTATCAGAGAATAAAAAGACCTCTTGAGGAATGTATCCCATTTGCTGACGAAGCTGACTCAAATTGATCTGTTCAATTCTACAATCATCAAAAAGCAACGCCCCACTACTTGAATAATACATACCCATAAGCAATTCAGCAATCGTTGTTTTTCCACAACCTGTTCGACCCATAATAGCCCACTTTTCGCCCTTCTTAATCTTAAAACTCAGCTGTTTAAGTGCTTCTATACCGGTGTCTGGATAAGTGAAACTTAAATTCCTAAATTCTATATTCCCTTGTAAGTGAATAGAGGCTCCTTTGGTTGTTTCGATGCTTGGCTCCGTTTTTAAGAACTCGTTGATTCTTTTTTGTGAAGCTGCGGCACTTTGAATTAAAGAGGCCGCCCACCCAATAGATGTCACAGGCCACGTCAATAAATTGACATACATGATAAACTCCACAATATTTCCTGGTGTGATAATCCCTTGTCGGACATAAGAGCCACCCACTAAAACGACGATGATGGTACTCAAGCCAACCAAGAAAACCATTAAAGGAAAAAACAAGGCTTGAACTTTAGCTAGTTTCAAGGATTTATCCTTATATAGTTCACTTTCATTTACGTAAAGTTGCAAAGCCAACTTTTCTTGAACGTAACTTTTTAGCACTCGGATACCCGAATAATATTCTTGGGCATTGCTGGTCAGAACAGATAACTGCCTTTGAATCTCTGTACTTCTTTCATTAATAATGTTATTCACATAAAAAATGGAGATGGTTAGAATGGGCATGGGCAATAAAACCCAAAGAGTCAATTGCCAATTAATGCTCAACATGGCGTAAATAACAAAAATAAATAAGAAGAATACATTCAACAAATACATTAAAGCCGGTCCGAGATACATTCTAACTTGAGATACGTCTTCTGTTGCCCGGTTCATTAAATCCCCGGTAGTATTCTTCTTGTAAAAAGCCGTTTCTAGACTTTGGTAATGCTGATAAATTTCATTTTTCAAATCATATTCAATCCAACGAGAAACTACAATAATTTCTTGTCGCATAAAGAAAGTGAAGACGCCACTAATTAATGCGGTTGCTAGATAAATTAGAAAGAACACCAACAAGGCATTTTTGAAGTTTAGCTTTAAGACGTCTTGTAATAAAAAGTCATTAAAAGATCCGTAAATCGAGATGTTTTGACTTACCATGTCAATTGCCCAACTCAAGACACGTGGAGAAAGCACTTTGAATATATTGGATAGAATTACAAATATCACGCCCAAGACCAAGGGCCACTTATACTTTAAAAGGTACTTATTTAGATACTGTAATTCTTTCAAGGATGGCTTTTATACGTTCTATACTTTTAGATTTTAGAAAAGTGCTTTTAGCTCAGAAATGAAGTTATTATTTCCGCCTACTTAAAAGTATTGTTTACCTTTGCAAAGCTAAAACCAAATTATTAGGCAAAGGTAACATTCAAAATTAGATTTAACCTAAAAGATCCAAACCAATAAGATGAATGTATTTGAAAAAATGGAGCATATGGAACATGAGCAAGTCATGTTTTTTAATGATAACAAAACAGGGCTTAAAGGAATCATAGCTATTCACAACAGCATATTAGGACCAGCCTTAGGCGGCACCAGACTTTGGCATTACAGCAGCGAAGAAGAAGCTGTTAAAGATGTGTTGCGCCTTTCAAGAGGTATGAGTTTTAAGTCTTCGATCAGCGGCATCCATTTAGGTGGAGGTAAAGCGGTGATTATTGATAATCCAAAAGCAACAAAAAACGAAGCGTATTGGAGAAGCTACGGTAAATTTGTAGACAACCTTGGAGGCAAATATATAACTGCTGAAGATGTAGGAACAAATACGCAATTCATAGAATACATCTCTTTAGAAACCAAACATGTATCAGGCAAGCCAGATTACCTTGGTGGAGGTGGTGACCCTTCTCCAGTGACCGCTTACGGCGTTTACCTTGGAATGAAAGCGGCACAAAAGCAGTTAAGTGGTAGTGATTCTTTAATGGGAAAGAAAATCGGTGTGCAAGGTGTTGGCCACGTGGGACAGTATTTAATTGATTATTTAGCTAAAGAAGGTGCTGATATTATTATCTCTGACATTAACGAAGCGAACATCAAAACGGTAACCTCTACACATAAAGTTAAAGTAGTCCCTGTAAATACGATTTATGCTGAAGACATGGACATCTATGCACCCTGCGCTTTAGGCGCGACGTTGAATGATGAGACCCTGGCTCAACTTAAATGTAGTGTGATTGCTGGAGCAGCAAATAACCAATTAGCTGATGAAAAAAAGCACGGTGATTTGATTAAAGATAAGGGCATTATATATGCACCCGATTTCCTAATCAACGCTGGTGGTGTAATTAATTGCTACATCGAAACCGTGGGTTACAATAGAGAGCGAGCGATGGCCGCTACGGAGAAAATTTACAGTCAAACGTGCGCAGTACTGGAATATGCTGCTAATCAAAACAAAAATTCGCAAGAAGTTGCTTTAGAAATTGCAATGACAAGAATTGAAGACATCGGTAATATTAGACAGAGGAGATAAATGATTTCAAGAAGAATACTTAGAGTAAAAGTAATGCAAGTCCTTTTCGCGCATCGCATTGGAGGCTTGGAGAGTCCTGCCGCATTGGAGAAAATGTTGCTGGGCAGAATTGATAAAACAAAGCAATTGTACTTTGTTTACCTTCAATTTTTAATTGAAATATCGCAGTATGCCCTTGTGGATTCAGCAAAACGAGCCAATAAGTTTATTCAGAACGATGCTGATTTGAATATCAATACCGACATTTCAAAAAATTCGATATTATTAGCTCTTTGCAGCGATGACGTTTTCAAATCCAAGCAAAAACAGTTCAGTTCGAATGCATTTATAGACAAAAAATTGGTGAAAGACCTTTTTAAGCTCCTTCAACAAACGGACAAGTATGTTAATTATTGTGAAATCAAAGAGAAGTCTACGGCCGATGAAATTGAGATTTTGCGATACATTGCCAAGAAAATAATTGGCGCAAGTGAGCCTTTAGATGAACTATTGGCAGAGCACTTTATGAACCTTGAAGATGACCATTTCATCACCTTACATAGCCTGCAAAAAAAGTTGAAGGAATACAATGATACAGACCCTGCAGATTTCTTCAAATCCTTCCTATTAGAAGAGGACGATAGCGAGGACATTGAGTATGCTAAAGACTTGTTATACAATAGTTTAGAACATGGTGAAGAGATTGACCACATCATACAACCTCGACTTAAAAACTGGGACATGGATCGGGTAGCCATGCTAGACGTTATCTTGTTGAAATTGACCATTTGTGAGTTCTTATATTTTCCTTACATTCCTTTGAAAGTAAGCTTGAATGAGTACATTGATATTTCGAAAGAATACAGTACTTCGAAGAGTAAAGATTTCATCAATGGCATCCTAGACAAAACCATGAAAATTTTAGCTGACGAAGGAAAAATAAAAAAATTAGGTAGAGGATTGATAAACAATTAATAAATTTGCATTAAATAAAAAAATTAAAACAATGAAAAAGTACTTATTTGTATCCGCGGTTGCATTAACTGCATTTATGTTTTCTTGTAATTCTGAAACTGAAAGCACGGCGACTTCAGCAGAAACTACAGAAGTTGCTCCAGTGCCAGGTGAAGAGGCTATGCCTACATCTGTTTTAACAGAGCTAACGTCAATGACGATTGACAGAATGGAACACGATTTTGGTAAAATTCCAGATACGGCTCCGGTTGAAACTAAATTTGTAATCACAAATACGGGTGACAAGCCTTTGTTAGTTACGAATGCACAAGGATCTTGTGGTTGTACCGTTCCAGAATATCCGAAAGAACCTTTAGCTCCAGGTGAAAGTAGAGACATGAAAGTTTCTTTCAATCCTAATGGTAAAGAAGGTGTCAATAACAAAACAGTTACCATTACTGCCAACACTGAGCCTGCTACAACAATCATCAACATTAAGAGTGACGTAACTAAAACAGCTGAATAATGATGAATATCTTATTAGAAGGAGCACCAAAAGGAGGATTTTTCTCTGACCCCTTAAACATGATCCTCATTTCAGCGGCGATGTTTGTAATTTACTTTTTCATGTTGAGACCCAACAAGAAAAAAGCGGATGAAGCCAAGAAGTTGATGGAAGAAATGCAGAAAGGAGATAAAATTGTAACGCTTGGAGGCATTCATGGAAAAGTATTCAAAATAAATGAATCCACTATCGATATAGAAATTGCGAAAAACACCGTAATGACTGTTGAAAAAAGTGGTATTTCCACGGAAGCATCAGCTGCTTTGAATAAGCCTGTAGAGGAAAAAAAGTAAAAAGATACATTCATTGTAATCAAAATGAAAGCCCTTTGACTCCGTCAAGGGGCTTTTTATTTGACCTTATCCACATTTTTTCCACAAATTATTTGATTTTTCCACATAATCTTTCTAATATTGATTCCCGTTTGAACGTATTCATTCAAAAAAATATCCTTATCTTTAGAAAGACATGATTAAAGTTGGCATCACAGGAGGCATTGGAAGTGGTAAAACACACATCTGCGAAATGTTCAAAGAACTTGGCGTTCCCGTATATAATGCTGACGAGAGAGCGAAGTTCCTCATGGCGCATGACGAAGTGCTCAAAACAAAGATTATAGCCGTATTTGGGAATGAATCTTACAAAGATGGTGAACTAAACAGAGCGTTTCTCTCTCAAGTTGTTTTTCAAGACAAAGTCTTACTAGAAAAATTGAACAGTATTGTTCATCCTGCTGTGGCTAAAGACGCCGATGAATGGCATCAACTGCATGCCGACAAACCTTACACGATTAAAGAAGCTGCGCTTCTCTTTGAAACGGAGAGTTACAAAGCATTAGACAAGACCATCCTCGTTCATGCGGATGAAGACGAACGCATCTTACGCGTTATGCAAAGAGACCACCTAACTAAAGACAAGGTACTCGCTCGTATCAAAAATCAAATGCTCGACATCGACAAGATGACCATCGCAGATTTCATCATCAACAACGATGGGAAAAGAGAGATTGATAAGATGGTACAGAAGATTCACTCTTATTTTAGTTATGCTATAGTCTAAGTAATCAAACCAAGCTTATTTCAATAAATTCAAAAAAACTATTCAGCTTTTTTTTGGAACGAACTATTGAACGAATCGATAAAAGTCTTTTCCTTTAAAGGAAAAATATTTACCTTACACGGAAAGAAAAAAGCATGAAGATTCCAGCACAAGGAAGAAAAAAGGAAGCCATTTATCAAGAACTTAAAAAGCGAAAAGAAGCTGATTTTGATTATAAAAAAGGGCGCATTTTTACGTCGATTTATGACGCGGGCGAAGAAGCGCAGGAAGTGATTTACGACGCTTATAAAATGTTCTTGACAGAAAATGTGGTAGACCCCACCCTTTTTCCCAGTCTGCGCAACATGGAAAACGAAGTGGTGAGCATGTGCGCCGACCTCTTACATGGGGACAAGCATACTTCAGGCACTTTGACTTCTGGTGGCACGGAATCTTGTTTGCTAGCGGTGAAAACGGCTAAGTCTCATGCCCGAAAAACAAATCCAAACATTAAGGCCGAAATTATCATTCCTTACACTATTCACTTTGCCTTTTTAAAAGCTTGCGAATACTTTGACGTCAGGGCGGTTATTACACCAGTAACGGGCGACTATAAAGCAGATACGAAAGCCATAGAAGATGCCATAACAGCCAATACTGTTTTAATCGTTGCCTCCGCTCCTTCTTATGCCTATGGATCAGTAGACCCTATTGAAGAAATTGGTCAGATCGCTTTAAAACATAAAATATTATTTCATGTGGACGGGTGCATTGGCGCTTTTATAATGGCCTTCAACAATAAAGCGGGTTACAAGATGCCCCCTTTTGATTTTAGCGTGCCGGGAGTGACTTCCATTTCTATGGACTTGCACAAATACGCTTACGCCGCTAAAGGTTGTTCTGTACTTTTGCATAAGAATTCTGAAATCCGGAAGAGTCAGTATTTTATCTCTACGGACTGGACTGGATACAATGCCATTAACCCAACCATTTTAAGTACGAAACCTGGTGGACCTATTGCTGGCGCGTGGACGGCTTTCCAATACTTTGGAGAAGCTGGATACATCAAAATAGCGCAAGATACAATGTTGGCTACAGAAAAAATTATTGAAGGAATTAAAGCTTTAGACGGTTTTTACATTCTAGGTGATCCTTTAACGCCTTTAGTTGCTTTTGCGCACAAAAAATACGATGTTTTTCAAATAGCTGATGAGTTAAAAAGTAGAGGTTGGTTTGTGACCTCTCAATTAAGTTCCAAGGTAGCGCCTACTAACTTGCACATCACGGTAACTATAGCGCACAGAGGCGTAGAGCAAGAATTCTTGCATGCTTTGCAAGAAGCTTTGGATGCGGTGAAGAAAGGCTACACTTTGAAAAAATTAAAGGATGATGCTACGACAATAATTATTAAAAAGTTGGTCAACAATATGAGTGCTGATACCCTAGCAAAAATTTCAGATAAATTAGGTTTCTCAGGTGGAGAAACTCCAGAAAAACTAGCCTTAGTAAGTCGCTTATTGGACGAACTCCCGAATGAGGTAACGCAACCCATGCTACTGGACTTTATGTCGGATTTCTATACACTGGAGGAATAATTAAACAAAAAAGGTTTTTCTAAACAGATAGATAACACTGCACTTCTTCCTGAACCTATTTGATCAAAAAGAATGGCCGTCATTAAAATAATGCTTATTAATGCATCCCCCTTCATCTGAATTAATACAAAACGAAGGGTGGAGTTTGATTTATTGCATCGCTTAAAGGTTAGCAGAAAACTGCTGGAATTGAATAAAAATAAATGAACTTAGCTTAATGTTTAATGAGTTTCTGGTAATAGCTTTTCCCTTCACTTTCAACGATTATTGTATATAAACCAACTGGCCAATTGGATGTTTGTAAAGTGTGCAAGGAACCGGCATTGAAGTCAATCTGATTCGAAGAAATTTCTTTTCCAACGCTATTGATCACTCGTATATTCAAAGGCTGATTTCCTATAGAATTAAGATTGAGGTTTACGTAATCCTTACTAGGATTTGGATAAATACTAAAGATAGCCTCATCATTTATTGGTGATCGCAAACTAGACAATATACTATCCATGCCCCATATATATTCCACAGATAGGGCGTCGACAGTGATTCCCGCCTGATAGACCAATTGTGAGGTAGCTTCATCATAATACCAATTCTCACTAAATTGTGCTTGAGCTATGCTATTTTGGAAATTAGTAAAATCACCGTTCATTGAAGAATCTCCCACCATAATTACCCAGGTCTGCCCTCTGTCAGTTCCACATGCCCACCAAGTATTAATCTTTTCAGTGCAACTCCTTCTAACCGCTACATAATTTTCGTTCTGACGCCCCATCAACCAGTTTCCATCTTCCACTATTTCATCATAAGCTGCATCGTCCCAAAAAAGTGATACGGTTTTATCTCCAAACAAATCACCCGCAAAAAGAGTAACTAAACTTGGAATAGGTTCTGGACGATACATTACTAAGGCTAGGTTGCTCCTTTGTTCTACATGAGGTAAATGCGTATTTTGCACATTGGCCTCTCGATCACTCCAATTCAAATTTACCTCTCCAGATTGAGTGTGAACTGCTGTGGTACCAACGGTAGCTGCAACCGGCCATTTTTGGAATCCTACTTTACCTTTAAAAAGGTCCACTATTGACATTAAAGCCACGGAGTTATTTTTAAAAATTCGAAGGTCATGACCAGATATTGGCGTTCCGTAAGTGATTACATTAAGTAACTCAGCTACACTAGGAGCATTTGCAGGAGTAATAGCAGAGAGGGGTTCAATGATTTGCCAGTCCTTATGTTTCCACATACTAGAATCGTTCAATAATTGAAAAGTTTCTTGAATAATACTAGGATAAGCATATCCCGTTGAGCTCCATTGAAATATAAGTCTGTCCCTTGGTATTATATTGCTGTGTATTGAGAAACTGCTATCTATCGAATGACCAACAGTTATCAAGGTATCCATAGTTGGTGTCCAAGAATTCCATACCACATCTATAGGTAAGCTTGAAGTGGCCAAGAATGCTCCAGCATGCGTTGCTGTTGTAGGGACTTCTCCAAAACCAGTCAATAAATAAATCAAGCTACTGTGATTTTGTCCATAAGCTTTTTCGTATTTACTTGGGTAGTTTCTGCCGGCGGCGGGATAAAAAACGCCCAAATCCGTTGTCGGTTTCAATAAATCCATCAACAATTTCTGGGCAACTTCCATTGCAAGTTGTTTGATAATGGTATCCTCTGAAAAATCGTAAAGATTTAACAAGCCACTTAAGGTATAAGGAGAATAAGTAGAAGAGAAAAATTCGTAGAATCCATACTCCTTTTTCAATTCAAGATAATGTATGATTCTTGGATAAAGGGTATTGTCAATAGGCCGGCCATAGCGTTCATGCAACAACCACTCCGAACTCATCCACATAATCATGTGGTTTTCTGACCAATAATTTCGAGTAATGTCTCCGTCATTTATCCAAAAAGGGATCGTATCAAGTACCGCCAATATTCGATCATCATAAAGGTTATTTGAATAAAATAGGACCCGAACTAATTCAACAATCAGAAAATCTTGTGTAAATCTGCTCGGAAGCGCTGTAAGTAATGAATCTAATATTAAAGAGTCGATGGGTAAATTGCGATACGCTAGAAGGGAGAATCTATCTTCGCTATTGTCGTTAAGTGTAGAATCCACATATGCATTTTGCCTAGCAACGTAGATGCTGTCATTTCCGAATGCGAACAAACTACTCATACAAAATACGAATAGGAATAGATTCTTTATCATTACTTTAAATTTATTTATTTTAAAAAAAAGCACCCTTGATGCCCCAACGAAAATACAATAAATTACAATATTTTTTTTTTTTAAATCAAGCAAAAAAATGAAATTCAAACTCAGCCATACCAGCAGAAAAGAAGCTAAATTAACAGGTCAACTTTCGGGGAAAAGCGGAATTTATCTTAGACTAAGTTAGGCGTTTTTAGAAGGGATATATATATATATATATATATATATATATATATATATCAAAGGCCTTATTTAAGCCACCTAAAAAAAGGGAAGCAAATTGCTTCCCTTAAAAAAATAGAAAAATTATAAAAGAGCAGACTAATCCAGCTCTTTGAGAAAGTGGTTTTGAACAAAATTTATTAAGCTTACAGGCATTAAGCGAGCTACGAAATCTCCAAGGTGCGCTTCACTTCCAATTTTGATTCTTTTTCGATTTGCTTTTATTCCATTTACAATGACCTTGGCCGCTTTCTCGGGGGAATTCTTAGTTAAGAATTTATCATGAAAAATCTGATTGTATTCTTTTTGTCCACCTCTAGCATTCAAAGATATTTGAGTATTGATACCTCCGGGATGGACTAAATGGATACTCAATCCTTTCTGCCGATTTTCCGCCATAAGAGCTTCCGTATATCCTCTTATTGCAAATTTACTACTACAATAAGCACTTTGATACTTGATTCCCAACAAGCCGAAGAGACTTGATACATTTACGAGCACCGCTTCATTTTTATCTTTGAGTTGCGCTAAGAAAGCCTTGCTACCATGCACCATACCCCAAAAATTAACATCCATCAACCAATGAAATTCATCCATAGTGGTTTCTTCTGCTGTCATTTTACCTAAGGCAACTCCTGCATTGTTGATCATTACATCTACACCGCCAAATTCTTCTTGGATTTCCTGAGCTATTTGAACAAAAGAGTCATAGCTACCTACGTCAAAGCAATAGGTTTTGAGCACTTGCGCGCCGAGCTCCTTTTGTGTTTTTTTAAGATTTCCTGCATGGTTATCCATCAAAATTAAACGCGCATTTTCCTTCGCAAAATGAAATGCCAAGGCCTTGCCAATACCGGAGGCTGCTCCTGTAATAACAACTAATTTATTGCTAAAACTTTTCATCTTATTGTTTTAAGGCCGCAGCTCTTAACTTCTTTAAGAAGTCGGAAGCGAAAATGAATTCGTACAATTCTTTGTTCTCCGTTTCTTCCAAGACTTCTTCCTTCGTACCTTCCCAATGTTTCAAACCTTGATGCAAGAAAACCACCTTATCTCCTATCCCCATTACAGAGTTCATATCGTGCGTATTGATGACCGTTGTAATGTTGTATTCAATGGTAATTTCCTTAATCAACTCATCAATAATCAAAGCTGTTTTGGGATCTAACCCTGAATTTGGTTCATCACAAAAAAGATATTTAGGATTCATTACAATCGCTCTTGCAATACCTACCCTTTTCATCATTCCCCCACTAATTTCACCTGGATACTTATGATTGGCATTTAGAAGATTTACTCTACTTAAGCAAAAATTTACCCGTTCCGTTTTCTCTTCTAAGCTCATTTCCGAAAACATATCTAATGGAAAGCGTACATTTTCTTCAACAGTTAAGGAATCAAACAAAGCGTTCCCCTGAAACAACATACCCATTTCATTGCGTAAGGACTTTTTCTCCTTCACTCCCATCTTATTGATGGCTCTGCCATCATATAAAATATCTCCTTCTTCTGGCGTAAACAACCCTACAAGACTTTTCAAGAAAACGGTTTTACCCGCTCCACTTGAACCAATAATCAAGTTACATTTTCCATTAGAAAATTCAGTTGAAATTCCTTTCAATACTTCCTGATCGACAAACCTTTTCTTAATATTCTTAACTTCAATCATAATAACAAAAAGGCAATTAAAAAGTTGGCTATAATAATAACGATTGAACTATTTACGACTGCTCTAGTGCTTGCATTTCCAATTTCCAAAGCACCTCCCTTAACGTAAAATCCTTGAAAGCAAGATACCGTGGTAATGATGAAAGCAAAAACATAACTCTTAATCAGCATCACCACCACATAATAAACTTCATGTCCATCTTGTAAACCTCTAATGTAGTCCGCTGTACTAAAAAAACCACCCATGGCGCCTGCAACCCCTCCACCTACAATACCTAAACCTACCGCCATGATGATTAAAAATGGAATAATGAATAAGGCCCCAACTACTTTAGGTCCAACTAAATAAGCGGTCGTATTCACACCCATAATTTCTAAAGCGTCAATTTGTTCGGTTACCCTCATACTGCCTAACTCTGAAGCAATATTTGAACCTACTTTACCCGCAAGAAGCAAGGCGCAAATGGTAGGAGCCATTTCTAGAATTAAAGAATCCCTTACAATAATTCCCATCCACCACATCGGAATTAAACCAATGTCCAACAACTGATAAGAAAACTGCACCGCAGTTACTGCGCCCACGAAAGTGGAGACTATAGCGATAATCAAAACTGAACCAATACCGATTTGATAAATCTGACGCATTGTTTCTTTCAAATACATCCTTACATTCTCTGGCCTGGTAAACATGCTAGAGATCATTAAAAAATATTTACCTATATCGTGTAAAAAACTCATTTATTAAAGAATATGCCCAAAGTTAAACAAGCCATTTTAAAATGGTGGTATATTTGTATTTAATTTTAAAAAATTCTCACTTATGAAAAATTTGATCGTCAGTGGTGCGAGTCGAGGCATTGGAAGAGCTATTGCTTTACATTTTGCAAGCGAAGGTTGGAACGTCGCTTTTTGCTCTAGAAACATAAACAATTTACTAGCCTTAGAAAAGGAATTAGAGGGCATTCGCCCAGAGGGCAAATACCTCGCCTACGTTTGTGATGTCTCCAATCAGAAAGAAGTGAAAGAATTTGCGCAAGAAGCTGTAAAATTTTTAGGTGATATTGATATTTTAGTGAATAATGCAGGCATCTTCTTGCCTGGCACCGTGCATGAAATGGAAGAGGAAACCTTTACTACTTTGATGCGGACCAATGTCACCAGCGCCTTTACTTTGACAAAAGCAATTGTAGGTGGTATGAAAGAAAGAAAGAAAGGACACATCTTCAATATGAGCAGTATTGCAGGCCTAATGGCCTATCCGAATGGAGGTGCTTACAATGTAACAAAACATGCACTAACCGGTTATTCCAAAACCTTAAGAGATGAATTGAAAACATTCGGTGTGAGAGTAAGCACAATATACCCAGGTGCCACTTTAACGGATTCATGGGCACAAGCCAATCTCCCAGAAGAGCGCTTAATGCGACCTGAAGATATTGCAAAGTCTATCTATGATATTTATGGACTAAGTGATCGAACAGTCGTTGAAGATATTGTATTGCGACCGCAGTTGGGAGACCTTTAAGAGCCTATAGATAACGACGGCTTAATAAGCGCTTTAACCAAGCCCGTACTGCAATAAAACGCGGACTTCTTTTTATATTGCTTATATTTGGCTTGAAGTTACAACTAGAATAAGCGCCATCTTGGCATCATTACAATCGAATTTTCAAATACTATTCTAGCTACTTGCAAATAAATTCATAAACTAACCCAAAATATAAAAATGCTATGGCAAAGATAACATTACAAGGAAACACCATCAATACTTCAGGTGATTTACCAAAGAACGGAAGCGTTGCGAAGGACTTTAAACTTATTTCAAAAGACTTATCTGCGAAATCATTAAATGACTTTAAAGGGAAAAATTTAATTTTAAATATTTTCCCTAGCATCGATACAGGCATTTGCGCAGCATCAGTTCGCAACTTTAATAAATCAGCAGCTTCCATGGTAAATACATTGGTACTATGTATCTCTAGGGATTTACCTTTTGCTCAAAGTAGATTCTGTGGAGCTGAAGGAATTGAAAATGTATTGATGCTTTCCGATTTTAATACGGGTCAATTTGGTAAAGATTACGGCTTAGAGATTTTGGATGGCGCATTTGCTGGTTTACATTCAAGAGCTATCGTAGTTATTGATAAAGAAGGCCATGTCGCTTACACAGAACAAATTCCTGAAATTGCCCAAGAGCCGAACTACGATTTAGCGCTGAAGAGCTTGTAATTCAAGGGACTTACTTTCACAGAACACCCTGACAGCATGAGCGAAAAGCACGAGCTGTCAGGGTGTTCTTATTTTAAGAGATACCCGCTATAAAATGGCGCCCTAAGTTGCACAATTCAATGATTGATAATCCATGTTCTCTATTTTTTTACTTGAATAGATCGCTGTATTTAAATGATAGCCAATATTTTATCTAAATAAACTGAATAGCTTCGTGGGTGAAAAAATAAAAGTTAGCAGCCGCAGAAAAACATTAAAAAATGATTCTAATTCTAGATTTTCTAAGAGTGCATTTGTACACCATTTAGATTAAAATGCTCCGACCTACTCAGCTTGTTAGCAAAAGATTTAAATACCTAATAGGGAATCCCCTCTTTTTATGATTTCCTAGCTATTCTTTTTTAAAATATTCATTCAAAATTTATTCATTCATTCATTCAAAATTCATTCATTCAAAATTCAAAATTCATTCATTCATTCATTCATTCATTCATTCAAAATTCATTCATTCATTCATTCATTCAAAATTTCATTACCTCCTTAGAATAGGTTTACCTTTAAAGCCTATTTACACCTCGTAATGAAACAAATCATTTTTATAGACTTTTACTTTAACAATCTTGCCCATCTGCCCATTATTGATGTGAGGTCACCAGGTGAGTTTGCGAAAGGACATATCCCTAAAGCTCATCTTATTGAGTTATTTACAGATAAAGAACGCGCAATAATTGGAACCACCTATAAAAAAGAGTCCAAAGAAAAAGCTGTGGCACTTGGATATGATTTTGTACGACCCAAACTAGACGATTTTATAACTAAAGCTATTGAGATTGCCCCTGAAAAAGAAGTTGTGATTCATTGTTGGCGAGGAGGAATGAGAAGTAATGCATTTGCAGATCATCTTATTGAACATGGGTTTAAAAAGGTTTACGTGATTGACAAAGGATACAAAGCTTTTAGAAATCATGTGTTACATTTTTTTAATCAATCCTTTAATCTCAAAATTTTAGGTGGCTATACAGGAACCGGCAAAACTGAAATACTGCATTTTTTAGAAAAGAAAGGGCAACAAATTGTTGACTTAGAAGGATTGGCTATGCATAGAGGTTCTGCATTTGGAGGTATAGACTTGCTTCCTCAGCCAACAACTGAACAATTTGAAAATAGGCTGTTTTCAATATTGCGAAGTTTAAATTCGAATGAACCCATATGGGTTGAAGATGAAAGTAGATCTATTGGAAGTGCCGCAATTCCTGAACAGTTTTATTTAAAAATGAGGGATGCGCCGGTCTATTTCATTGCTATTCCTCTTCATGAAAGAATAGAATACCTTGTTGATACCTACGCTAATCTAAGTCAAGATAAATTGGCAGAAGCCATTACTCGGATAACGAAAAGGCTTGGCTACGATAATGCTAAATTTGCTTTGAATGAGCTTGAAAACAAAAATTATTATAAAGTTGCAGAGATTACACTTTTCTATTACGACAAATACTATTTAAAAGGATTACAAAAACGGCAAGAAACTACAATTCAAGAATTTAAAATTCTGACGGTGAATCCTGAGGAAACAGCAGATTTTTTAATCCGCTTAAAAAATGAAACAAATGGATGAACAAATAAAATTAACAAGTTACAGTCACGGTGCAGGTTGTGGATGCAAAATATCCCCAAAGGTCCTAACGACCATCTTAGCGTCTAGTTCACCAAAAATTGAAGATCCCCGTCTTGTAGTTGGCAACGATACGAGAGATGATGCTGCGGTATACGATATGGGAAATGGAATAGGGGTTATTAGTACGACAGATTTTTTCTTACCCATTGTAGACGATCCTTTCACTTTTGGAAGGATTGCAGCCACAAATGCAATAAGTGATATCTACGCTATGGGAGGAAAACCCTTAATGGCGATTGCAATTCTAGGATGGCCTATTGACAAAATAGCCCCCGAAGTGGCTGCTCAAGTAATGGAAGGTGGCAGAAAAGCTTGCACCGATGCAGGAATAATACTTGCCGGGGGACATAGCATTGATAATCCAGAACCTATTTTTGGACTTGCCGTTACAGGGTCGGTTGTCCTCAATAATTTAAAACGGAATGATACCGCACAAGCTGGAAGCATCCTTTATCTAACCAAACCTTTAGGGATTGGAATTTTAGCAACGGCACAAAAGAAAGGTATTTTAGAAGAAGCGCATAAAGATATTGCCGCTCATTCGATGGTCATTTTAAATGATGTTGGATTGGAACTCTCCGAAATGGAAGAAGTAACGGCGCTGACCGATGTAACAGGATTTGGTCTTCTAGGACATCTACTTGAAGTATGCGAAGGAAGCAAGGTGTCTGCTCTTATTCACTATAGCAAAGTGCCTATTTTCAACTCAATTCACACCTATCTCGATAAAGGATGTATCCCGGGAGGAACGAAAAGAAACTGGGACAGTTACGGCCACAAGTTTGATGTTGAAGATGAAAAGAAACGATACATCTTATGTGACCCACAAACCAGTGGCGGCTTATTAATTGCGGTCAAAAAAAAGGCGGCTCAAAAACTTGAAGCCATACTAAAAAGCAAGGGTCTCTATGCTGAACCAATAGGAGAACTCATAGAAAAATCGGAGTTGCCGATATATATTAATGAATAACAACAAGTACTGAAGGTCTCCGTCAAAACTCAATACTTCTAGATTTATTACCTCATTCAAAATTAATTTGGTCTTCCGAGCACCCACAAAAGACTAGTCTAGTCAGCTAGACAAGTCAGAATTCCCTGCATTATCAAACTTAAAAGACAAAATTTATCGACTTATACAGCGGTAATTCCTAAGAACGAATCGTTGACATGTTTTCTATTAGGCCAAGAGCGGCTCTTTCTCCAGAAATCATAGCCGCATTTAAAGAACCATTTAATTGGGTATCACCAGCTAAAAACACGCTGGTCGTTAGCCGTGTTTCAGATGGCAACATTTCGTTTTGAACATTAGTCAAATTTGGCAATGCCCTGGGTATTTTATAGTGTTTTATAAACGTACAATCAGCGATGCCGCAATAAGCTTTCAATTCCCCCTTCACCCTTTCTATAAGTGTCTCATTGTCTAGGTTTTGGTTGTCTATCACCGTTGCTGAAAGTAACTCTTTATCAGGACTTGAAGCTGTAGCCAAACTAGTATGGTAAAAAATATTGTTAATGAGTGCTCCTTCATTAGGAATAAGACCAATTAATTGTTTTTTAATAATGCGATCTTTCGATTCGAAGTAGAGTGTGTCGCAAGACTTCCACTCCGTAGATTGGTTTTTTAAATTCGCAAGCAGCTGATGGGCATCGGTAGCAATAATAGTGAAATGACTTTCTAATTTTGTGTTATCCTCTAGGGTTATTTCCTTATCTTTTATTGCAGTTACTTTCGTATTAAATTTGAAAAGCGTATGCTTTAAGTTTTGGGATAATTGCTTTGGAATTGATTCCATTCCAGCCTTCGGTAAAGCGGCATAGCCTTCTCCAAACATTTTATAAATAAACTCAAACATTCTACTTGAGGTTTCAAGTTTTGATTCAAGAAAAATACCACTAAAAAAGGGCTTAAAAAAGTCCTTAATGATTTCATTTGAAAAACCAAAATCTTTTAAATAAGCTAGCGTAGATTGTTCTTTATCCGCAAATATTTCTGACAAGGTTTTTTTCTTGAGCTTGTTATTTAACTTTAATATTTTAAGTTTATCACTAAAGCTTCCTATGCCAGATAAAAGCGTAGGAAGCAATAAGGATATCTTCTTTAAAGGGTCACCAATTATTTTTTGCGTACTATTTTTGAAGATAGATGCTCCGGGTAAGATTAGCTGTAAATCTAAAGATTCAAAATCAAGATATTTCTGAGCTGCAGGATATGAGGTAAGTAAGACTTGAAAGCCTTGGTCCAATTGATACCCATTGACAAGATCCGTTTTCACCCGTCCACCTGCACGATCTGTAGCTTCAATAACAACAGGATGATATCCATGATTTTCTAAAACTTGAGCAGCGATAAGCCCGCTTATGCCCGCACCAACAATATGTATTTTGTAGTCTTGTTTATTCATTGTTAATTTTCATTACGGGTTTCCTGCAAATCATTTTGAGTGCTCTTTACTGTGGCATTCAATAAGTACTCCTTTTCATTTTGCACGGCAGGGTACTTACGCGTTAAAGATAAACAGTTCTAATTATAGAACACAACTAACCTTCTCCAATACTAATAGTTTAAAAAACCCTTAAAGGAATGACTTGTTTAATAATTAAGTTATCCGCTATTTAACAAATGGTTTACAAACAAACCAACTAAGTCACCAAATTTAATAGGCGCAGAAGTTATAGCTTTAGGAAAGTATAAAAATAAAAAAACTGCTTATCGAAGCGAGACAATGAGTAAGAATCCGTATTGTTCTTAAAAAGGATTCTTTCTAATTATTAAAACCCATTATTTCTTTCGACTTTTCGACTTTTTTTCATTTTGAAAAGGGGTATTACTCATTTCATTAAACTCCTTTACAGTTAAACCAATAAATGAGATAAATGAAACTGAAACAACAATCGAAAATATAATTATGCTAAGATCATCCATAATGATTACTGCTTTTTTTTCAGGTTAAGATAAATTAACAGCCCAGTCATCGTTGGTGGCCATAATCCAAGGAATATTGCCCTCATAGGATCATCTAAGACAATAAAATTATATTCCGCTATTCCAATCAATGCAACTATACTTACGAGAATTACGAGCTCAGCGATATTGAATTTTTTCAACATAAAAATTTCTGTTTCTTACATAACAAATAATCAAGTTCTTTGTTTAAGAATGTTGGATTAAACTTTCGATGGTCATATTGTAAAGTATTAGACTAAAAACTTTGTTGTTGGCATCTTGACCCAAGTTTACTTCTTTGAGCACCTATTTTGTTAAGCTATCCAAACCTAAAAGAAAATTAGGATTTGGGCAATTATTTTGATAAAACGCTAAGGTTTCGATGCTGGAAACCCCAGGATAGTCGCCGCTAAAATTTGCTATATCTAGAATGCACTGAAAATGTAAATGTGGCGAATAATCCCCATTTACTTCTGCTGTGCCGAGTTGCGCTATCATTTCTCCCTGTTTAATTTTCTTGCCAATTTTTAAACCGGAAAGAGACGCTAAGCTTAAATGACCATACAAGGTATAAAAGATGAAATCAGCTATCTGATGTTTCAAAATAAGAGTTGGCCCATAATCACCGTGGTTCAAGTTATTCTTAAAACTATGAATTTCACCATCTAAAGCTGATAAAACAGAAGTCCCTGCTACGGTCCAAAGATCTAAACCCAAATGAATGTTGCGCTCCGTTAAAGAGCTCGATTGCTGCTTAAAATAGGTGCTTCTTTGATAAAGGCCTCTCGTTTCTAGATAACCGCCATAAGCTACTTTACCATTTTTGTTTTTAAGGTGTTGCTTAATATACCCATCGATATCAGCAGAAGAAGAAACATCGATCATTTGCAATGCTGCATTGTTTTTTGATAAATCTAGACCTACATAATCCCTTTTAGGAATCGATGCATCTAAAACAAAAACCGAAGCGCTTTCTATTTTTTTAATTATGGATTGAAATTTTTCAATAGACATGTTCCGTACTTAAGTTTTCAAAATTAAGCATTAATCTCAGATGAACTAATTTATGACAGTGGTTTAGAATTACTTCAAAAATTGCTAAAGGCTAGAAGCAAAGAGCCCTTCACAAATGTTTAACCAAGCCAAAGTACCAATCTATTTCAATTAGTTCTAACTTCATCTAGGATTACAAAATATACTGCTTGTAAAACCTGACATTCGTATGAACCTAGCAAAATTTACAAGCCTAAACAAAACCAAATGGACAAGGATATTATCGATCTCTTAGACGCTGAAAATCTGCATATTAAGAAACTACAAGAGATTGTAAGGAAAACAATTGAGGATGAAGATTTGATCATTCAAAACTTACTATGGATAATTGGAGGTCAATGGTTAAGTCAAGGTCTTTTTGAAAACAAATAAACAACAAAACGATGTGGTGGATTTACGCTTTACTTTCAGCCTTATTTGCGTCTTTAACGGCAATTTTCGCCAAAGTGGGCGTGGCAAATATTAACTCAAATTTAGCAACCGGAATTCGAACGATTGTGGTCTTGATTATGATTTGGGGCATTGTTTTAACTCGCGGCGAAGCGAAGGGCATTAGTACCCTATCGAAACACAACATCCTCTTTTTGGTTATCTCAGGTATCGCCACCGGTTTGTCCTGGATTTTCTATTTCAAAGCCTTGCAGTTGGGCGAGGTATCTCAAGTGGCTCCCATTGATAAATTGAGCCTTGCCTTAACCATTGTCCTTGCCATTATTTTTCTAGGGGAAGCCATCACACTTCAAACCGTTTTGGGTGCTGGATTAATACTAGCAGGAACGATTGTTTTGATTTATAAATAAGTTTTAAGTTAGATGATTCCTCTACCACATTAACTAATTGGTAATTTAAAAGAATTAATCAGTCCGCAATTTTCTGTAATCAGCGGCTTCTCCGAAATCAAACTTAAAACCAAAAACTTACACATAATAAGGTACAACTATCCCAAATTGTCTTCATTAGAGATGTTTTACACTTGATTTTATTATGCTTGTTTGCTTAAAAAGTTGTAACTTAGAATAGTTAGGAAAACCAATTAGGTTGTTCGTTCTTAGATACTAAAATTCAACAAGCCTTATGAAAACTATATTAGAATTAGAAAAGAAAATTTTAAGAATAACCGCAACTATTCATCAAGAATATCCAGAGCTATCTAAATACCTTAATGAAATGCCTGAAAGTAATGCTGAATTTGATGATGTGACCATAAAGAGTCTTGAAAATTATTATCAATCCTTAGAGGCGATAATCCATAACTATGCCGAAACACATCGAGCGCAAAAAAAAAATAACCTAGACAATATTTAAGACCTAAAGCCATAAACTTAAAACAAAAATTATGAAAATTCAATTTAATACAGACAAGAATATTAGCGGAGACGAAAGACATGAGCAATATTTTACAAGCTTAATAGCTTCATCTTTAGAAAGATTTCAATCGCATATTTCAAGAATTGAGGTGCACTTATCCGATGAAAATGGAGCAAAAGAAGGTTTAAAAGACAAACATTGTTTACTAGAAGCTCGAATTGAAGGCCAGAAACCTTTAGTGACATCAAGCAGTGGAAACACCGTTGAAATTGCCGTATCAGGCGCTATTTCTAAACTAAAAACAACTTTAGATTCAACCCTTGGGCGCAGACAAGATAAGCATTAATCAAAGCGATTGGATTAAGCGTTTCGAAGCACAAAAAACAATTAACAAGCGAACTATCAGATACCTCTGCAGACTTACTGGATTTATCGGATAAGCAAAAAAATGTCCGGATTAACTGAAAAATTTACGTGATTCAGAAGGAATATGCATAGAGCAGCAAAGTCGATGTACCGAATGGGGAACAAAAGAAAAACGCAAAGGACTAAGTCAAAAGATAGGTGAATCGAAAGCACAAATTTGTTTGAATTAAACATTTCAACGATTCAACAAATCCATTATTCAATAATCTTTAAACTATAAGCTTTGAACTTAAGACGAATAGCACTAGCTTTGCGCCCAATTTAGAAATTAGATATGAAGCGCATCAACGAGTACAAGAAATTATTTAGTGTAGAGGGAGTAATTAATTTAAAAGAGCTTAAAACCACCTATAGGAATCTCATCAAAGAATGGCATCCTGATAAAATTCGTGATGAAGCTTTAATAGCTATCGCCGACGTGAAGAGTAAAGAGATCATTGATGGTTATCATTTTTTAATCAGTATTGCTCCAGAAACAAAAGAAGCGCAGCTAGAAGGCTACATGGCAACTATAGCAGAATCAAAAATAGAAGATTATCGTCACAAAAGTATGACTATGGAATTAACCTTTAGCAATGGAGATACCTACGAATACTTTGGAGTCAACCAAAAGTTCTTCAACAAATTTCACAAAGCCGCCAACCAAAACAACTTCGCTAAAAGAAACTTATACCATGCATTTATCTATAGAAAGGCAAAAAAGGCAACGAAAGACGAGTAATTAATTTTAAATGATTGAAATTCGAGAACCTAAGCACGAAATTCGAAAAACGCCAGTGCAAGGATCACCCTCCCAGCACTTTGGGATAAATTCTTACCCCTCTCGATTGCACGATTGCTCAAATCAACAATCGAGATACTCTAGAATAGTAGCATAAATAAACGCCAAATCATCTTCAGAGATACAATACGGCGGAAGCACGTAAAGCGTATTTCCTAAAGGTCTCAACAAGATGCCTCGATCTAAAAAAAAGTGATTAATTTCATCCCGAACCGCATTGGCATAATTGGTTTTAGCATCACTTTTAATGTCGATAGCGAGAATGGTTCCTTTCACTCTGGGCATTAAAATATTGGAATGATTTTTTATTTTTTCTACAAAGCGAAGATGCGCGCTATTTATAAACTGAATAGCTTCCTTGACTTCTTGTTTTTGTAACAAATCAAAACTTGCATTGGCGGCCGCGCATGCCATTGGATTGGCGGTAAAAGAATGACCGTGAAAAAAGGTTTTTTCCATAAAGTGGTCCGACAAAAAAGCATCGTAAATTTCTTGGGTACAAGACGTGACACCCATAGCCATTACGCCGCCGGTTAAGCCTTTGGATAAACACATAATATCTGGAGCATATTCACCTTCATTACTAGCAAAAAAAGATCCTGTTCTATAGAAACCAGTCATGACCTCATCAGCAATACTCAGAACTTCGAAGCGCTGACATAAACTCAGAATCTCATCTAAGGTTTCTGCGGTGTACATTAGCATCCCGCCCGCCCCTTGCACCAAAGGTTCGTAGATAATTGCCGCAACGTCTCCCTTTGCAACTAAAGCTTTGATTTGTTGTAGGCAAAGCTCCGCATTTCTAGCTGGACTTTCCACAAATTCTACGTCAAACAAAAATGGGGAAAAAGCTTCTGTAAAGGCACTTCTACTTCCAACCGACATGGCGCCAAAAGTATCGCCATGATAGGAGTCGTTAAGGGCAATCACTTTCGTCTTGTTCTGCTTTAAATTTTTCCAATATTGAAAGGCCATTTTTAGTCCTACTTCTACTGCAGTTGAACCATTATCTGAATAAAAAATCTTAGCTTGATTATTTGGTAAAACCCTCAATAAATTTTCTGCTAATGTTACGGCAGGTTCATGGGTGAAACCCGCGAACATGACATGTTCCAAATTCGCCGCTTGCGCGCTTAATTTTGCGGCAATGTAAGGATGAGCATGACCGTGAATACAGGTCCACCAACTCGAGATCGCATCAATAAGTTTCTTTCCTTCTTCCGTAAACAGGTGACTCCCTTCTCCTTTCACAATACCAATTGGCTCATCCGCTATTTTCATTTGTGTAAACGGATGCCAAACGCTGGCTTTGCTTCTTTGAGATAGACTTTTATTGTTAGACATACATTTTAAAAATTTGAAATGGCAGATGTTAGCAGTCAGATTTCAGTATCGAGCACCAAAATTTTGAGTTCTGATTCGAATGCTTGAATGTTAAAGTAAAAAGTAAAAACTTTGAACTTTTAATTTTACTAAATTTCACATGTTCTAATTAATACTTAATACAAATATTCTTTGGTTCTGTAAAGAATCGTAAGGCTTCAAAGCCTCCTTCCCTACCTACGCCGCTATTTTTTACGCCTCCGAAGGGAGTTCTTAGATCTCTAAGTAGCCAAGTATTCACCCAAACAATTCCTGCATGAATATTTTCCGCCACACGATGCGCTCTATTTAAATCACTGGTAAAGATCGTCGCACTCAATCCATACTTGGTGTTATTTGCTAGACCCACAACTTCCTCTTCAGTTTTGAATTTGTTTAAGGTAACCACGGGTCCAAAAATCTCATCTTGATTTGTACGGCAGGTACTTTTTAAACCTTCAATAATCGTTGGTGCTATAAAGTATCCGTTTTCACATCTGCCTTTCAATTTCACGGAATGGCCTCCTATTAAAATGCGGCCACCTTCATCTTTTGCAATATCGATATGACTCAATACTTTTTCAAAATGCGCTTTTGAAACCACCGCACCAATATTTGTAGAATCTTCTTTAGGATCTCCTACTTTCAACTTGGCAACTTCCAAAATAAATTTATCTCTAAAAACATTGTAGATACTTTCTTGAACATAGATTCTTGAACCGCATAAGCAGATTTGTCCTTGGTTGGAAAATGCCGCTTTAACGCTAGTCGCAACGGCCTTGTCTAAGTCAGCATCTTCAAAAATGATATTCGGATTTTTACCACCCAATTCCAGGCTTAATTTCTTAAACATAGGAGCTGCTGTTCTTGCTAAATGCTCGCCTGTTTTACTTCCGCCAGTGAATGAGATTGCCTTAATTGAAGGATGTTCCACAATGGCTTGTCCCGCAGACGGACCATTTCCATGTAAAATGTTCAATACGCCATCTGGCAAACCAGCTTCAATGCATATTTTAGAAAACAAATAAGCGGTAAGCGGAGTCACCTCACTTGGCTTCGCTACGACACAATTTCCAGCTGCCAAGGCGGGCGCAATTTTCCAAGTGAATAAATACAAGGGAAGGTTCCAAGGAGAAATACATCCGACCACGCCAAGAGGTCTTCTTAAGGTATAATTAATCGCAACACCTTCCATATGATGTGATTCACTAGCAAAATGTTCAATCGCTGTTGCAAAGAAATGCATATTATCATGCGCTCTAGGAATATCAATTTGTTCAGCCAAACTAACGGCCTTTCCATTGTCCATCGACTCTGCGGCAGCTAAGAATTTGTGATGCTTTTTAATGAGTGCTGCAATTCGCAACAAGATCTCACTTCTTTTTTGAATACCAATATTCGACCATATTGGAAAGGCTTTTTCCGCCGCTTGAACGGCTAAATCAACATCTACTTTATTCGAATCTGGTATAAAGGAGTATAAATTTCCAGTGGCAGGTTCAATATTGTCTATATACTTTCCTGATGACGGCTTGCACAATTTGCCATCAATGTAGTTTTGTAAATACTTCTCTACTTGCATAAAGCAAAGATAAGGGAAAACTAACTTTTTGTCCTTATCCTGGGAACAATCTTCGAATTATAATGCTTCGCTAATTTAAGTGATGAGAAATGGGTAATCTTACGATACCATTTCAAACAAAAAATCCCCATTGCTTTTCAACAACGGGGATTCTAATTTATGCTTAAATAAGATTACATTTTCAAATCACTATTGACTTCTTTTACCGCTTCAGCACTTTCAACTAATAAAGCATTTTCAGCTGCAGTTAATTCGATTTCTAAAATTTTCTCAATCCCGTTTTTACCTAAAACAACCGGAACACCGATACATAAATCGTTTAATCCGTATTCGCCTTCAACCATCACAGAACAAGGAATCATTTTCTTTTGATCGCAAATAATAGCTTGCACTAAAGTAGAAACAGCTGCACCTGGAGCATACCAAGCACTTGTACCCAACATTCCCGTTAAGGTAGCACCACCAACTTTTGTGGCTTCGGTTAATTCATCAATTCTTTCCGCACTTAAGAAGTTACTAATTGGCATTCCTCTGTAGGTTGCCAATCTTGTTAAAGGCACCATACCTTTATCGCTATGACCACCAATCACCATTCCATCCACATCACTTGCCGGACAATTCATTGCCTCCGCAATTCGATATTGAAAACGCGCGCTATCTAAAGCACCGCCCATTCCAATAACTCTACTTTTCGGTAAACCTGTGCTTTTCAAAGCCAAGTAAGTCATCGTATCCATTGGATTACTAACTACAACAATAATTGCTTTTGGAGAATGCTTTAAAATATTTTCAGAAACTGTTTTCACAATACCCGCATTGATGCCAACCAATTCTTCACGAGTCATTCCTGGCTTACGAGGAATACCACTTGTAATTACAACCACTTCGCTATTTGCTGTTTTTGAATAGTCATTTGTAGAACCAACGATTCTTGTATCAAAACCATTCAAACCTGCCGTTTGCATTAAATCCATTGCTTTTCCTTCAGCAAAATTCTCTTTGATGTCTAACAAAACAACTTCTGAACAAAAGTTTTTAATCGCAATATATTCAGCGCAACTAGCACCTACATTCCCTGCTCCAATTACTGATACCTTCATAATTTTTAGTGTAAATTTTTAATTAAATAAGTTAATAAGAACAAAGGTAATACAAATTGCGTTTAAGTAAAAGAGTTTAAATTATTAGAATAAATTTTACAATTGGATTATCTTCGGTTCCAGATTAAAAAATAAAAATGAAATATACTTTATACTTTTTAGGATTAATTTTATTTATTACGAACCCCATTCAAGCGCAAAACACGTCTTGGTGTGGTACTGAAATTAGTCAGGAATGGATGGATGCTTTTTACCAAAGAGATAAAAGTCATTTAACTCACAAAGCGGGCATTTATCCAGAAGTTTTTATTCCTATTGTTTATCACATTGTTGGCGATAATAATGGAGCAGGATACTTTGAATTACAAGAAGTTTTTCGTGCACATTGCGAATTGCAAGCACTTTATAACGACGCTGATGTGAAATTTTACATCAAAGCCATTGAATACATTGACAATACCAACTATTACAATGGAAACAACACGAGCGGCTTGTTTACTACTTATAATGATAGAGATGCGTGTAATGTGTTTGTTGTAAGCCAAATGAGCGGTGTTTGCGGATACAGTTATGTTCCTCAAGCGTGGAATGGAAGCGGATGGAGTGGTCCAAACAGAGGAGGTATTATGTTGGCCCAAAACTGTATGGAAGCCGGAAACACGACCTATAGACATGAGATGGGGCACTATTTAAATCTTCCTCATACGTTCTTCGGCTGGGAAGGTGAGCCGGCTCCAGGAATTGGCATAAATGCCCCTACCACAATTAATGGCAGCCCAGTAGAAAGAGCGGATCTCACAAATTGTTACACTTCAGGCGATGGTTTTTGTGATACGCCTCCAGATTATTTAAGTGATCGTTGGACGTGTAATTTTGCAAGAAATTATAGAGATCCACTTGGCAATGTCTTTACTGTAGATGAAAAGAATTTCATGTCATACAGTAATGATGGTTGTTCTACTTATTTAAAGGAGGAGCAGTTAGCTGAGGTAAATGCTGCGCCAGCTAGTTTTAGATCTTACTTATTAAATGATCCTGTTCCAACTATTGTTTCATTTCCCACGATGACCGGATTTTCGCCCTCTCCAAATACGAATAATTTGAATCCTAATAGTATTGTCCTTTCTTGGAATCCTTTACCTAACGCAACGTATTATCACTTGCAAGCAACCTTGTTCAATTTTAACAATCCTACTATAGATTTTGTAACGCAAGATACTTTTTATATCATTCCAAATCCACCAGTTAATACAGCTTATCAATGGAGAGTAAAACCCGTAAATTTTACAAACGTATGTACTGATTTTACGCCGATTATGAAGTTTTCGACTTCGGCTTTGAGTGCCACTATAAATGTAGTAAATAGTACTTGTAGTGAAAATGCAGATGGAAGTATTGTAGTGAATCTAAATCAAACTGGTCCGTTCAACTATTATTGGTCATGTAATGACCCTTTTATCAATAGCACTATCCAAAATGTTAATGCAAATACTATTTCCAATTTGGTGCCTGAAACTTATGCCATAACGGTAGTAAAAGCCAGTACCGGGGATACGCTATTTTCACAGATTCAAGTTTTAGCACCAAATGAAATTACCATCTCAATCAATCAAGTAGGGGCCAATCTAGTGGCTACTATTTCTGGAGGTACACCACCTTATGCCTATGTTTGGAATACAGGTGCGGAAACACTTTCGCTGATTAATTTAACGAGTGGGAATTACAATATTATCGTTGTAGATCAAAATGGTTGTCAAAAAGGAGCTGTTGGCGCGTTCGATGCAAATTCCACCCCTATCCGAAATGTTAATGATTTCATAAGCGCAATGCTGCTTGCTCCAAATCCGGCTACAGCAGATTATGCAAACTTGCTTTTAACGATGGAAAAGGTAAGCGCAGTGCAAATCACTTTAAGTGATCTTAGTGGAAAGCTTTTAACAAGTAATCAAGTGGAAAGTAAAATTGGAATCAACACTTACCAATTAAACTTAAGTGAATTGAGTAATGGTATTTACTTCGTAAACGTGAGTACAGAAGGATTAAGAAAAACGGCTAAACTCCTTGTTAATCGCTAGGTTGAACTTATTATAAATTGAAATAAAAAACGCTTGTTTGAATCAAACTCAACAAGCGTTTTTTATTTCAATTCAAGTTCAAAAACTTCTTGCGTTTGGTCTGTTACTTTAAATCGATCATCTAATCGATGACCTAAAAGCCAAACTATTTTATCTCCAGAACAAAGCACCCATGTATCTTCTTTTTCATGATGACTAAGTTTTTCATCACGCAGCATTTTACCTATTTTTTTCTTGCTAGGCTTCCCGCTTTCTTTAGTCAAACCAAAAGGATACATATAATCTCCTGGCTCCCATTTTCTCAGAATCAAAGGGAAGTTTACTAAGCCCGCATCAATATAGGCGTACTTCGATGCTGAACTCATTCTTGCCGAAGGCTTAAATGGTTTCAAATGCAGTTGCAATATCTTATCCTGCCCAAACTTTATTTTTTTAGTCTTGCGATGAACAAGATGTAAAGGAGCCTCTTGATTGTCTTCTTTATCCCTTAAAATCAAAAACTTTCTATCCTTAATTAGTTCATGAGTGCTGCTCTCAAAGAACTTTGCATCTTTAGAATCGAAGCTTTGAATCATATCTTGAACCGACGCTGCATTAAACCTATAAGCAGCCAATAATTCAAACAATAAACTCAAGTTAACATCTAATTGTTTTAGCTTCCCTATTGAGATGAAAATACGATTCCCTTTCTTTATAAAAAGCTTCTTACGCCAAGTCTCCAAAATGAGTTCATGATATGCTTCTATATCCAGCCATCGCTTAAAATGCTCTTGAAAATTGTCCAATAGATTATTATTAATTTCCTCTAAAACAGGCATAATTCCATGGCGAATTTTATTGCGGTCATATTTCGTTAAAGCATTGGAAGCATCTTCTCGAAATTGAATATGGTGACCTTGCATATAGTCCCAAATTTGATGCACACTCGTTTCTAAAAAAGGTCGAACAACATGACCCTTTTTAGGCAACATTCCTCGCATACCTTTAATGCCAGTTCCTTTAGCCAAATTAAAAATCAACGTTTCTATATTATCATTTAAATGATGGGCTGTAACAATGACATTCGCTTTGTGCTTTTTTCGCAAATCTTCCAGGAAGGTATAGCGCAATTCCCGAGCTGCTTCTTGAATAGACAGCTTGCGTTCTTTTGCCAGCTGCTCCGTTTCGAAACAACTAGTTTCAAAGGGTAATTGATGAACTTCACAATAATTTTGAATGAATTTTTGATCGGTATCACTTGCGGCACCGCGCAATTGAAAATTACAGTGTGCAACAATAATTTTATAGCCTTCCTGCTTCAAATAATGCACCATTGCCATCGAATCTTTTCCACCACTGGTGGCAACGATAAGCAAGCTTCCCGAGTTGAAAAGTTGATTTTTTTTGATATAATTGTCTACCGAAGCTAGCATTTCGTAAAGATAGGATATTCTGTTTCATAATACTTCGATTGCATTTGAGAATTTAGCAATATAAGAAGACGAAATTTGACTTAGTGTGATACCTAAGCGTGAATCCTAGAAATCTTGAAACAATTTTACCAAACGTTTGTTTTATATTTTATAATCGCAGCTTTTTTTATTACTTTTGCATCACAAATATAAACTACAATTGTATGAAAATATTAGTTCCAATAAGCAAGGTGCCCGATACAACGGCTAAAATTGCTTTCACAAATAATAATACTGAATTTGACACAAACAATGTTCAGTACATTTTAAACCCTACCGACGAGTGGTACGCTCTAGTTCGTGCTATAGAGTTAGTAGAAAAAAATGGTGGTTCTGTAACCGTAATTAATGTTGGCCCAGCTGAGAATGAGCAATTTATAAGAAAAGCCTTAGCTATCGGAGCAAACGATGCGGTTAGAATAGATGCAGAAGCAATTGATGGTTTCTTCACAGCATCTCAAATTGCAGACTATGCCAAAGCAAATGCGTATGATTTGGTCATCACAGGAAAAGAGACTATTGATTACAATGGTGCTCAAATCGGTGGAATGATTGCAGAGTTTATGGATTGCGCTTATGTTGGTTTAGTTACAAAACTAGACTTTGAAGGAAGTAAAGCTCTTATGAATCGCGAGATTGAAGGTGGAGAAGAAGTGCTTGAAGCAAATTTACCTTTAGTAGTTGGCTCTCAAAAAGGCATGGCGGAACAACGGATTCCAAACATGAGAGGAATCATGCAAGCAAGAACAAAACCTTTAACGGTTGTGCCTTCTAATGGAGTTAGTGCGCAAGTTAAAATTAACACTTACCACTTGCCTCCTGCAAAGGACGGATGCACCTATGTTCAAGCCGACAACGTAGGCGAATTAGTTCGCTTGTTGCATGAAGAAGCCAAAGTAATTTAATTTTAAAAAGGAAAGAAATGTCAGTATTAATATATATAGATCAATCAAATGGAGTCGCTAAAAAAGCTAGTCTAGAAGCCGCTTTTTATGGAAGTAAAATTGCAGCTAAAAAAGGAACCGAAGCCATTGGGATTTTCTTAGGAGAAGCAGATGCGAGTGCATTAGCTGGTTTAGGAAACTTTGGTTTAACTAAAGTACTACACGTTAATGAAGCAGGATTCAATCATTTTGATTCGAAAGCAGCAACAAAAGCAGTGGCAAATGCAGCAGTAGCTTGTGCTGCAGATTGTGTCGTGGTTCCGTTCAATCAAAATGGCAAGATTATAGCACCTCGTCTTTCTGTAAGAATGAAAGCAGGTTACGTTCCTGGTACATCAGCACTTCCAGATGGCGAAGGCCAGTTAAGAAAGGCTGTTTTTTCAGGAAAGGCTTATGCAGATTATAAAGTATTAACCGCTACAGAAGTTATCGGGTTATCTGCCAATTCAATTCAAATTGAAAAAACAGATGCTACTGCAAATATTGAAGCTTTTGCATCAGGAGTTGATGCTTCAGATTTCTCTGTTAAAGTATTAAGATTAGAAACTGTTGAGGGAGAAATTCCTTTGACAGAAGCTGAAATTGTTGTTTCTGCAGGACGTGGTTTAAAAGGTCCAGAAAATTGGGGAATGATTGAAGATTTAGCGAAAAGTTTGGGTGCAGCGACAGCTTGCTCTAGACCGGTATCAGATATTGGATGGAGACCTCACCACGAGCACGTTGGACAAACAGGTATTACCGTGAAACCTAACTTGTATTTTGCTATTGGAATTTCAGGAGCTATTCAACATTTAGCGGGTGTTAACCAAAGTAAAGTTATGGTTGTTATTAATAATGATCCAGAAGCACCTTTTTTCAAATCTGCCGATTACGGTATTATAGGTGATGCTTTTGAAGTAGTCCCTAGACTTTTAGCTGAAGTGAAAAAATTTAAGGCTGGTAATTAAAAAGCCTTAACATTCATAAAAAAAGGACAAGCAATGCTTGTCCTTTTTTTGTTAGAGAATAGGTCATTTTAACTTTTTACGCAAAACAAAAAATGTATTCCTTTAATTATTCCCAATTTTCAGTATTTTTACAATAATAATGAAAAGAGTACAACTAGAGGTTGTAAACTTAGCCGAAGGAGTTTCTAGATCAAACTCTTACACGGTTTTGTTACAAGAAAAACATGGTACAAGGCGCTTTGTAATCGTAATTGGTTATACGGAAGCGCAAGCTATTGCTATATCTTTAGACGGAAGTATCCACCCCAATAGACCCTTAACGCACGATTTACTTCATACCATCTGTAAAACCTTTAACGTTGAATTGCTAGAAGTTGCTATCACAGATTTAAAAGTAGGGGTTTACTATGCAAATTTAGTTTGTAAAAAAGGCGATTTAATTATTGATGTGGACAGCAGAAGTTCGGATGCTATTGCATTAGCTTTAAGATTTAAATGTCCCATTTATATCAATCAAGACTTGCTGGACAGTGTTTGCATAGATGAGAAAAAGGAAAGCAATCAAACTATTGAAGAGTTTGAAGACGAGTTAGCTGAAGAACTTAAAGAACTTGAGAACATAAGTATGGAGAAGTTAGAAGAAGTTCAATTAGAAGATTTCAAAAAAAAAACCATCACTGAAATTCAAAAGATGTTAGACAAAGCCTTAGCTCAAGAGGACTATGAACTAGCGGCCAAGCTTAGAGATGAGATAGATAAACGAAGTTAAGTAAGCCAAAGCTCCATTTAAAAACCAAACCTAAATAAACCCTAATGCACAAAAACATTTATTCAATTTACAAGCTATTTCCAATAATAGTAGTTGCTGTTTTATTAATGTCTTGTGAAAAAGCTAGTCTAGAGCAAAATTTAGTGAATCAATGGGAAAGTGAAAGCCCCAAAGAGACCACCTTTAAAATCAAAAGCGACAAAAGCTTTTATAGTAAGAGCTATGGAAAAGAATTTTATGGCACGTATACCGTATCAAGTGATTCTATTATAGATGTAAGTATTCCTATTCAAAATCAAAACCTAACCATTGATTCCGTAGTGCATTCTTTTGATGGGCAAGGAAGTATTGTAGCAAATTATTACGCTGAGGATCAACTGGTGGCTCAAGGAATATCTGGGTTTACTTCAAGTACTTCCATTCATAAAACATATAAAATACTTGAAGTTTCCCCCAATAAATTAGTACTAAGAGGGACTAATGAGGATATCCTAGACTTTAATGCGAAGGTCAATGCTAAAAGTGAAACTTCCTTTTCAATCACTTCCGTTTTAAGAGGAATACTTGGCATGCTGTTTCTATTGCTCGTTGCATTCGCTTTAAGTAGTGATAGAAAAAAAATCAATTGGCGATTAGTTGGTATTGGTGTGGGACTCCAACTTGTATTAGCTCTTCTAGTACTTAAGGTTCCTTTTGTAAAAAGTATTTTTGATCTAGTTTCTAAAGGATTCGTTACTGTTTTAAACTTTACAAAAGAAGGTTCCGCTTTCTTATTTGGGAATTTAGTTACAGACGTAGATACCATGGGTTTTATTTTTGCATTTCAAATCTTACCTACTATTGTTTTCTTTGCTGCACTTACTTCGGCCCTGTATTACCTGGGAGTAATTCAATGGATTGTATATGCATTTGCTTGGGTTATGAGTAAAACCATGCACTTATCGGGTGCAGAAAGTTTAGCCGCAGCTGGAAATATTTTCCTAGGTCAAACAGAATCTCCGCTTCTAGTTAGACCGTATTTAGAGACGATGACGAAGTCAGAAATCATGTGTTTAATGACTGGAGGCATGGCCACTATTGCAGGCGGTGTTCTCGGTGCATACGTTGGATATTTAGGTGGGGATAGTATTCAAGAGCAACAAATCTTTGCCTCACATCTATTGGCCGCATCAATCATGTCGGCGCCAGCAGCTATTGTAGCAGCTAAAATGTTGGTGCCCGAAACAGAACCAGAGAAAATAGATACCAACTTGTCTATTTCAAAAGAAAAAATAGGCGCCAATGTCTTGGATGCTATTTCTACTGGAACAAGAGACGGTTTAAAATTAGCCGTAAATGTTGGCGTCATGCTTTTAGTATTTACCGCATTCATGTATATGTTCAATGCCATGTCTTTCCAAATCGGAGAATGGACGAACTTGAATGAAAAAATTGTCGTAGCAACTCAAGGTCGTTTTGCGGGACTAACTCTCCAATATGCTCTTGGAATGATTTTCTCTCCGGTTGCCTGGTTGTTAGGTGTAGACTGGGTTGATGCTGTTTTAGTAGGGCAACTCTTAGGCGAAAAAACCATCCTCAATGAATTTTTCGCTTATGCGAGCCTTGGGAAATTAAAGGCAGCTGAGATGTTCCAAAATCAAAAATCAATTATCATTGCGACCTATGCACTTTGCGGATTTGCAAATTTTGCATCGATAGGAATTCAAATTGGAGGAATTAGTGCTTTAGCTCAGAATCAACAAGCTACTTTGGCCAAATTGGGAATAAAAGCACTTATTGGTGGTACCATTGCGTGCTTCATGACAGCAACGATTGCAGGGATGTTATTCTAAATCATGTTGACTAGAATCAAGCCTTTCGGTGAATCCATTAAGTAGAAGAAATGACGCTCAATTCCAATTTTTTGCTTTGAAAACAGCACTTCTACAATATACTGCGGACCATATTCTGATGGCTCTTCTTTGTATGAAATGAAATCATAAGATTTAGAGCTTCCTAACCAATTATTAATCACGTCACAAGTAACGTTCACCGTATTCGCTTCTTTAGGATTGGAATATTTGAATGAGTCGTTCCCTAATCTAGATTGATCGGTTCCTCGATACATGATTAAACTAGCCGCTGTGCTATAGTCTTTCGTTACACAACTCATCAACAACTTTTGTACATTAAGTTGAGCTAGATTTAACTTAGATTGATCCATGCTAGATACCAAGTCGGCGGCATTCGTGTCGCTAGAAGGTGGCGTTTGGTCTGTATTGAGAAGAATCAAGGAATCTTTAGAAACGCCATCGCTGTTTTCATTTTTTGCACTATCACCCTCATTGCAAGCAACCAAAAGCAACATCATCAAAATTAACGGCGAAATACCAACTCTAAACATTTAAAATTATTTAATAAATTAGAATAAAAAAAGTGAAAGTCATCGAAAATATTATAACTTTGTTAAATCGTGGACAAATCTACAAAGTATCTTAACATGAAATCTATATTCAGCTCTATATTTTTTTTATTTTTTTTATTGCCTTCTACGAGTTTTTCGCAAATAAAAATATCCGGCACAAAAGAAATATTGATGGTCACACATAGTCCGCCAATAGCGTTTGTGAGAAAAGAAGTCGTTGTTACTCAAACTATGATTGAAAATGGACCGAATCCCATAATTATTCTCAATAAAATCAACAATTCGGTTACTTATGGGACAAAACAAGGGCTAACGGTAGGTCTTGAAAGTCAAAGTGAACTGGAAGCATCAAACTCAAATCAGCTTGTTATCGATTTAGCTGAGGCTAAAAAGGAAATGGAATTAGGCAATAAATTTAACGCTAGCACTTTAATCGACCCTAATTTGGTAGGATTTGTATTCTTTGATGTGAATTCAGCTGAGTTAAGACCTGAGTATGCCCTAGAACTAAATAAACTGCAAGATGTTCTAAACAACAATCCTAATATGAATATTCGTATTATAGGCCACGCAGATTTAAAGGCGTCAGAATATGGCAATAGTCAAATCGCCTCAACTAGAGCTCAATACATGCTGAATTATTTTACGCAAGAAAAGGGCATGAATCCGGATAGATTTGAACTTAGCACAGCCCGAGAAAATTTCTTTAAAGTGCCTAGTGAAGCGCATGTTAATGCGACGAATCAAAGCGATAAAAATAGAAGCGTAAGTTTCCTTCTAGTTGAAAGAAAAAAACAGATAACTTTTAGTGCCCAAAACAATACCCTAGGTGCTCCTGCAGAACCTAATAAAAATAGCAATGCTTCATCTGCCTTCAAGAATTACGCTGATGGGGAAGTCTTAGGTTTCGTTTTCTTCGATTACGACAGTGATAAAGTCAAACCAGAATATTATTCAGAATTATTTAAGCTGAATACTATTTTAGACAACTCATCTGATACCCAAATTATACTTGTAGGACATGGCGATGTAAATGCGAGCGAAAAAAAGGATTTACTCATCGCAAAGAATAGATCTGAGTCTGTTTATAATTTCTTAACCAAGATCTTCAAAATGGACCCAAAGAAATTGGAAGTCTTTTATGAGGGTGAAAATAATTTCCTTATTCCTGAAGGAAATTCTATCAATGCCGCTAATAAAAAGGAAATGAATAGAAGTGTAACAATAATTCTCAAACAAAAATAAGGAACAAATTTTTAAGTTTTGATGATGAACCTATTTCTAGGTTCATCTTTTTTACGCAAAATTTAGTTATGAAACTTAAAGATATTGTCAAGCTTAAAAAGTGTCCATAAGATAGTCAACAGGACTATGGAAATATACTTAGTCCATTTTTCCCTAAGAAAATGAATGATTGGGCATCTGGAGTCGGTCTTGTATCGAGCAACATCCTTGATAGCATTAAAATAAATATCTATATTTATTAAATATTTTATCTTTACAAACTGGTGTTGTAAATAAAATATACCTTACTTTATTTTCCGTATAAGACCTGTAAGCACTTTCCCTGGACCTAATTCCTCGAAAGTCTCAAATCCATCCCCTTTCATTTGAACTATCGTCTGCGTCCAAAGAACAGGAGCTGTCAATTGCTTTAATAAGTTCTCTTTTATCAAATGAAGTTCTAGCATTGGTTTAGCCACAACATTCTGATATATTGGGCATATTGGTTTGTGAAACACCGTTTCATTTATTTGAGCAGCCAATTCCTCTTCGGCACTTTTCATTAAGGGGGAATGGAAGGCGCCATTTACGTTCAACTTAATCGCCATTCGAGCACCCGCTTCTTTAAACTTTTCAATAGCCAAATCAATTCCCTCTTCCGAACCTGAAATAACCACTTGGCCTACCGTATTATAGTTAGCCGGAATAACGAGCGCATCAATACTAGCACAAATTTCTTTTACCGTTGAATCATCCATTCCAATGATTGCCGCCATACCACTTTTTTGATGATTGCAAGCTTTTTGCATGGCATTCGCTCTAGCTTGAACTAATTTCAATCCATCTTCAAAGCTTAAAACTTTGCTGGCAACCAAAGCGGAGAACTCCCCTAAAGAATGTCCGGCAACAGCCTGAGGATCAAAATCCTCTTTCGTTAAGGCATCAATTACAGAATGCAAGAAAATAGCTGGTTGCGTTACGCTAGTTTGCAACAAGTCCTCTTCCGGTCCTTCAAACATAATTTTCGCAATATCAAAACCTAAAATAGTATTTGCTTGATCAAAGTAAGCTCTCGCTCCTTTTCGCTCCTCATACAAATCTTTAGCCATTCCTACAAATTGGCTTCCTTGTCCTGGAAAAACGTATGCTTTTTTCATAATCTACTTTTTAAAATCATTGACATCAATCAAATGTTCGCAAAACGAGTATTCTCTTTGAATATTCGATGCTATTATAAGCGTTCTTTGCTGCTTAATCCCTTCTAAGGTCTCCAAGTACCAATTCACGCCTTTTTCATCTAGGTTGCTTGTGGGTTCATCTAACAAGCACAGTTCAACATCCGCAAATAAAGCTAAGGCTAATTTTACGCGTTGCTTCATACCAGAAGAATAATCTTTGATCCATTTGTTCTCATCAAATTTAAACAAGTCAAGAATATATTCAATTGGATACGCGGGAAGGAAGGGTTTAAATTTTTCAACGAAAGTAAGGAGCTCCCTTAAGGTCAATTCTTCGATTAAATCGATGTAAGGAGCGCAATAACTAATTTTTTGATGGACTTCATCTATTTCTAAATCATCGTAAGAAATGGAACCAATATTAGCTTCTGTTTGACTTGAAATAAGCTTCATTAAGGTAGATTTTCCGGCTCCATTGTTCCCAAGAATAGCATAACGATGACCGGGAAGAAATTCGAGATTCACATTTCTTAGAATCCAATTCTTACCATATTTCTTACCTATTTTCTCAAGCTTAATGTGCATGTTATTTGCTTTCTGTAGTCGCAAATCCTTTCATGATTCCTCTAACAGAGTTTCTTATAAATGTAGTAATCTCATCTTTCTCCGGGGAATCTTCAATCTCTGCTTCAATAAATTTCAAAGCATTACTGGTATTGTATCCGCGCACAAATAAAATTCTATAGATTTCTAGAATGGAATTAATGGTCTTAGAGTCAAATCCTCTTCTTCGCATTCCAACGGAATTCACTCCGATATAAGATAAAGGAAAACGAGCAGCTTTAACATAAGGAGGCACATCTTTATTCACTCCGCCACCTCCCGAAATAAAAGCATGCTTACCAATTTTAGTAAATTGCTGCACGTTGACAGATCCTCCTAAAATTGCCCAATCGTCTACTTCCACATGTCCAGCTAAGTTCACATTGTTTGCCAAAATAACATGTTCACCAATGATACAATCATGCGCAATATGCACATAAGCCATTAACATGCTGTTCGAACCTATTTTAGTAGTTCCGCTATATTCCGTTCCTTTATTAATCGTCACAAATTCCCGAATAACCACATTATCGCCTATCTCAACGGTTGTTTTTTCACCTTTGTATTTCAAATCTTGTGGAACAGCAGCGATAACCGCACCAGGAAATATTTTGCAATTTTTCCCAATTCGTGCTCCTTGCATAATCGTCACATGCGGACCTATCCAAGTCCCTTCATCAATGATTACATCTTTGTGAATGGTAACAAATGGTTCAACAACAACGTTGTCTGCCAGCTCCGCTTGAGGGTGTACATATGATAAAGGTTGATGCATTATTCTCTTTTCTGAATTTTAGCCATTAATTCTGCTTCGGTAACTACTTTGTCGCCAACAAAAGCAGTTCCTTTCATTTCCATGATACCTCTTCTCATTGGACTTAAGAGTTCCAACTTTAAAATTAAGGTATCCCCTGGTTTCACCATAGCTTTAAATCTACAGTTGCTTATTTTTAAGAAGTACGTATCATACTGACCATCCTTTTCCATGGCATTCAAAGCCAAAATACCGCCCGTTTGTGCCATAGCTTCCACCTGAAGTACTCCAGGCATAACTGGATTTCCAGGAAAATGCCCTTGAAAGAAAGGTTCGTTGTAGGTAACATTTTTAATCCCCACAACTTCCTTATCCGTCATGCTAATAATTTTATCTACTAATAAAAATGGAGCTCTATGGGGCAACATTTTCTGAATAGCGGCCAAATCAAAAACAGGTTCTTTATTCGGATCATACTCCGGTACTTGCGGATTATGCTTCGTTTTCTTTATAAGCGCTTTTATTTTTTTTGCGAATTCAATATTCGTCTTATGCCCGGGCTTACTCGCAATAATATTTGCCTTTATCGGCGTCCCTATCAATGCAAGGTCTCCAAATACATCTAACAATTTATGTCTCGCAGGTTCATTCGGATATCTGAGGACTACATTGTTTAGGATTCCTTCTTTTTCAACAGCAATTTCGGGTCTACCAAAAATACCTCTTAATTTTTCTAACTCCTCCTCGCCTATTGCTCGATCTACAACTACAATGGCATTATTTAAATCTCCACCTTTGATAAGGTTCGCTTCAACCAAATATTCTAATTCATGCAGGAAACAGAATGTTCTCGCTGGTGCAAACTCTTTTTGAAAATCGGATATTTTATCTATTGAAGAGTGTTGTTGACCTAAAACTTTTGATTTGTAATCAATAAGTACCGTAATTTTGTATTGTGAGCTTGGCATGGCCAACATTTCAACATCCTTTTCTTCATCTACATATTTGATCGTTTCTCGAAGTTCAAATATTTCTCTTTCTTCAGGTTGCTCTTCCAAGCCAGCTGCCAATAAAACTTCCATGAACGGAGCCGCACTTCCATCCAAAATTGGAATTTCAACACCATCCAGCTCAATTAACAAATTGTCAATTTGCAATCCAAATATACCCGCCATCAAATGCTCTACGGTGGCTACTTTTACACCATTTCGCTCTAAGGTTGTTCCCCTTTCCACCGAAACGACTAAATCACAATCTGCAGGAATAATCGTTTGATCTGGAGTGTCTATCCTTTTAAATTTGACCCCGTGATTGGCTGGTGCAGGATGAAAAGTTAAAGTAACTTCTTTCCCCGTATGCAACCCAACGCCACTAACTTGAGTTGTTTTCTTTATCGTTTGTTGAAATAAATTCATGAATTCTTTTTAGTCAATGCTTGTTCTAACAGTTCAATTCTATTTATTAAATCTGAAATTTTTCTAGTCTGTGCAAGGTGCTTGTAATGTTGACGGAAATTTTCTGCTGGCGTACCACTTAGAGAGGCTCCCTTTTCTTCTATGGTTTTACTAACGCCACTCTGCGCGTTAATTTTCACCCCATCAGCTATGCTTATGTGGCCAACAATACCGGCCTGTCCACCAACCATTACATTTTTCCCTAATTTAGTACTGCCAGAGATTCCGGCTTGAGCGGCGACTACAGAGTTAGGTCCAACAACTACATTATGTGCTATTTGAACTAAGTTGTCCAACTTCACTCCGTCAGCAATTTGGGTGCTCCCCAAAGTGGCTCTATCAATTACCGTGTTTGCTCCAATTTCAACATCATTCCCAATGGTAACATTGCCTGTCTGCGGAACTTTAACGAAGCTGCCATCTTTTTGAGGTGCAAAGCCAAAGCCATCGCTTCCAACGACAACTCCAGAATGAAGAATTGATCGCTTTCCTATCTGTGTGCCTCTATAAAGTTTGACCCCTGCATATAAAATGCTATCTTCTTCTATCGAACTGTCGTCCCCTAAATAACAATTAGGATAAACTTGAACCCCTTTTGCTAATGTTACATTCTTTCCAACATAGGCAAAAGCACCAACATAGCAGCTTGAATCTACTTGCGCAGACCCATCTACGAAGCTTCCTTGCTCTATCCCTGACTTTACAGTAGACTCACCAGAAAATTTTTCTAACAATAACACAAAACTAGAATAAGGATCATTTACTCTTAGAAAAGTGGTTCCATTATTATTCTTAATTTTAAAATCTTTAGCCACTACCAGGATACCCGCATGCGTATCTGCTGCATAGTGATCATATTTAGGATTCGCTATAAAACAAAGGGATTTGCTATCTGCTTCTTCTATTTTCACCAATTTTTCAACTGTTGAATCTGGATTCCCATCTATCTGGGCATCTAAAAATATAGCAAGTTCCTTAGCTGTTAAGCGCATTGGGCAAAAATAACAATTAAATAATTATAAAAACGAAATTTATACGAGTTTCCTTACTTCAAGTTGGGATAGCAGCAATAGTATTTTGTAACTGCTTTTTGCATTGCTATGGTGCTCCATTGATCCGAAGCATCACCAAAATCAAGGACTTTTCCACTTTTCTCCAAAATCTTAATCGTATCTAATTGGGGATTGTACAAGTAACTAGTGATTTTGTTAGAAATAACTATGAATTCGACATCCTCAATGGTCATTTCAAGTTTGCTAGCTAGTGTTACTTTCAAAGCCTTTATTTTAGCCTCGTCCAAAACCTCATCTTGTAATTTTATTTTAAACAAATTTCTATTTATCAAACTCTTACAAAGGAATGCCAAGACCTTATCTTCATGATTAACCCAAGATTTTACCGCCGCAAAAATATCAATATCATCAAGCAAGGAAAAGTGTTCCAAAGTCATTGGATTCGATTCGAAATCGGGTTTCGTAATGTCCTTTTGAAGAAAATAATTTAATGCTTGCGTACCTTGCACCGCAACACCTCTTTTGGTTAAAAGCTGCGCTCTACTAATTATTTTAATGAGCATTTCTTCCGCGCACAAAACGGTTTTGTGAAGGTAAACTTGCCAATACATAATGCGTCGAGAAATTAAAAATTTCTCGACAGAATAAATACCTTTTGCTTCTACCACCATTTGATTATCGACGACATCCATCATATCGATTAATCTGTTGTAGTTAATTACGCCCTCGCTTACCCCTGTGAAAAAACTGTCTCTAGTCAAATAATCTAAACGGTCAACATCTAATTGTCCACTTACGAGTTGATGTAAAAATAATTTAGGATACTCATTGCGAAAGATTCGAATAGCCAAACTCAATGCTCCATTAAACTCTTCATTTAGCTTTTCCATGTAGCGAATGGAAATGTACTCATGAGAAACCCCTTCGGTTAAGGTGTGCTCTAAGGTATGTGAAAATGGTCCATGACCAATATCGTGCAGGAGTATAGCTATTTGAGCAGCCAATGCTTCTTCATCAGTAATTTCTACACCCTTCGATTGCAGCGTATACAGCGCTTTTCTCATCAAATGATAGGCGCCAATGGCGTGATGAAACCTCGTGTGATGCGCTCCTGGATAAACAAAATCAGTTAAGCCTAATTGCTTAATTCTTCTCAATCTTTGAAAATACGGATGCTCAATTATTTTATAAATTAAATCATTGTTGATGGATATAAATCCATGCACCGGATCATTTATTACTTTTTGCTTCATAATTCTAAAAGTAAAGATAGCTTATTCATACAAAAAACAAGCCTTTTAGCTAAATAGACTCCTTGTTCTCAATTCCACATTTTTTCGTATTTTCACAAAAAAAACCTAACATGAAACAAGTCTTACTTTTTCTTTTGTTGATAGGAACTAGCTTAAGTGCTCAACAAGATATTCATAAGTGTTATACCGATGAATATATCCATTTATTAGATCAACATCAGGCTGGGCTAAAAGAGAGCATAAAAGCCACATTTGAATTGGCTAAAGCGCACGCGGAAAATCAAGCACACCTCAAATCAACAAATGGAATTTTTGACACGATTTTCCGGATACCAGTGGTCTTTCATGTTGTATACAATGGAGCCGCTCAAAATACAGCCGAAAGTCTTTTGCAAAGTCAAATAGCGGTTCTCAATGAGGACTTTAATAGATTAAATGCAGATACAGGAAATACGAGAGCTCTTTTCAAGAATAGAGCTTCAGGTGTGGGCTTTGAATTCTTTTTAGCCACTATCGATCCCGATGGAAATCCTACAAGTGGAATTACAAGAACGCCAACAACCTCTTCATTTGGTTTCTTCAATTTAGACGATATGAAGAAAGCCGGAACTGGCAAAACAGCCTGGGATACCGATGAATATTTAAATATCTGGGTTTGCGATTTGGGCGGCTTAATTCTTGGTTTCGCCTACCCTCCCGCTGCTGCACCGAATTGGCCAGCTGGACAATCGCCGTCAAGTCCTGCCTTCGAAGGCGTAGTGATTCATTATGAAGTCATTGGAAGAAACAACCCTTTAGCAACAGGACAATTAGCCATCGCAAATAAAGGAAGAACCGCAGTTCATGAAGTTGGACATTATTGGGGTTTACGTCATATTTGGGGCGATAGTGGCAGTCCCTTTAGCAATGCGCCAGATTGTGATTTATCCAAAGATGATGGTTTTTCTGATACGCCTCACATGGGAAACAACTCACAAGCAACAGGCTGCAGTTTTAGTAAAAATTCTTGCACCAATGGGGAAAATCCTGACGAGCCAGACATGGTAGAAAATTATATGGACTATTCCACCGAAACTTGCCAAAATATGTTCACCCAGCAACAAGCAAATGTTATGCGCAGCATGGGGGTCGTTGGACGTCCAAACATTCCAAATTTAATAGTAGATGAAACCATAATGGTTTCAATAAATGAATGGGTTGTCATTAACAACACAGATACCGTCTTTTTAAATGGGAATACCACCTACAATATCAATATCGGAGATCAGGTTATGTTCTTAAATGAGAATAATGGCTACAACTATACGGCAACAAATAGTTTCAACTTAAATGGGAATAATGAAGCAATGTTAACAGAAGATGGCAATGTTAGCTTTAGTTCTGGTCCGAATGGAATGAAAGAAAGTTTAGCAAGTTTGCTAAAAGTTTATCCAAATCCAGCCAATGATTTCGTGGAAATTTCAAGTCCCTCGTTATGGGAAGTTAAGCAAGTGCGAATTTTTTCAATTTCAGGTCAAGAACTAATCAGTCAAGCAGTATCAGGTAACAATTTCAAGATTTCAACTCAAAGCCTCCGCAATGGAGTTTATTTCTTGCACTTAGAAAACCAATCTGACATCCTAAGCGTTAAGAAGCTAAATATTTTACGTTAACTAGAAGACAAGAATTTATGAGAGTAATTGCATTTGCAGGAAGCACCAGTGAAAAATCAATCAATAAACAATTAGTTGAATTTGCTGCTAGTTATTTTAGTGAGGAAGATCTAGAGATTTTAGACTTGAATGACTACGAGATGCCTATTTTTTGTATAGATAAAGAAGCGCAAAATGGGATTCCAAAAGAAGCCTTTACCTTTTCTAAAAAAATGGAAGATGCGGATTTAATTTTAATCTCCTTAGCAGAGCACAACGGAGCCTATAGTGCTGCTTTTAAGAACGTTTTTGATTGGGCCTCTCGCATTCCATCCAAAAGCGTGTTTCATGACAAAGGCATTTTTCTAATGGCTACGTCCCCTGGACCTAAAGGAGGAAGCAACGTTTTAGAAATAGCAAAAAACAGATTTCCATGGAACGGAGGTCGAGTTTTAGATACCTTTTCACTCCCAAGTTTCTCTGAAACCTTCGAATTTGGAAAGGGAATTAGCAATGAGACCCTAAAAGAAGAATTAGAAACAAAGATTGAAAAGATTAAGTTAGAATTGCAATAAACAGGAAATCTTCACTTTTAGCATATTTTAAATCTTCTTCTCGAAATAAGAACAGCACTTTGTTAGTTATAGAGTCAATAGCTTTCTTGAATTAATGGTTCTTATTGGAACCAAACTAAAATAATAATAAATTATGTCGAAAATTAGAATCCTGTGGGCAGATGATGAAATCGATTTGCTCAAGCCTCAAATTATGTTTCTTGAAAGCAAAGGTTATGAAATAATTGCTACGACCAACGGACAAGATGCCATAGACAAAGTAACAGAGGAAGACCTTGACGTTGTTTTCTTAGATGAATCCATGCCGGGTCTTTCAGGATTGGAAACCTTGGTGAAAATTAAACAAATCAAACAGCACCTTCCAATCGTAATGATTACGAAGAATGAAGAAGAAGACTTAATGGAAGAGGCTATTGGTTCTCAAATCACTGATTATCTTATCAAACCAGTAAAATCACAGCAAATCTTGCTTACGCTTAAAAAGATTGTAGACAACAAGCGCTTGATTAAAGAAAGAACACAGTCGGCTTACCAGCAAGATTTTCAAAAACTATTCATGAGAATGCAAGATCGTTTAGACCATCAAGAATGGGCCGACTTGTATAAAAAGCTCGTTTACTGGGAATTAGAATTAGAGAAATCGAACATGGTTGAAATGGAAGATATTTTGGCTTCTCAAAAAACCGAAGCAAATAGAGAATTCTCAAAATACATCAGTAAAAATTACTTGGATTGGTTTAAAGACGAAGACAAGCCATTGCTTTCGCACAACGTGTTTAAAGAAAGAGTTTTCGACCTACTAAAGGAAAATAAACCGACCTTTTTTATCCTTATTGATAACCTTCGCTATGACCAGTGGAAAGTTATAGAGCCTAAGATTTTAGAAAATTTCAAAGTGCAAAGCGAAGAGATGTTCTACAGTATTTTACCTACTGCTACACAATATGCGAGAAATGCAATGTTTAGCGGACTAACGCCCCTTCAAATCCAGGAACATTATCCAAATTATTGGAAAAATGACGATGAAGATGGAGGTAAAAATTTATATGAAGAAGAATTGGTGAAGGAATTAATCAGAAGAAACTTTAGAGACGAATTAAAAATCTCTTATACCAAAGTGACCAATTTCGAAAAAGGAAAAGATCTTGAAGATAAAATCTTAAACGGAATGAATAATCGCTTGAATGTAATTGTCTATAATTTCGTAGATACCATCTCTCATGCTAAAACGGAAATGGATATGATTAAGGAATTAGCAAGTGATGATGCTGCTTTTCGCTCCTTAACCTTGAGTTGGTTCGAGCATTCTCCTTTGCATAATGCCTTATTGAAACTAGCCGGAAAAGACGTAAATATTGTGATTACTACGGATCATGGAACCAAATTAGTGAAACATCCTTCTAAGTGTATTGGAGATAGAGCCACGTCCTCAAATATTCGTTACAAAAGCGGGAAAAGTATGAATTTTGAAGCTCGTGATGTTTTTGAAGTAAAAAATCCAAAAGAGGCGCAACTGCCTTCTTCAAATTTGAGTAGTACATTTATCTTTGCAAAAGAGGACAACTATTTGGTTTATCAAAACAACTACAATAAATTTGTTACTTATTTCAAAGATACCTTTCAACATGGAGGTATTTCTTTAGAGGAGATAATTATTCCATTTGTCGTATTGAAAACCAAGTAATGCAAAAACAAGTTGAAGTCAGCCTTCAGGAACTAGACCTACTAGCGCAAGCCCTCAAGGATGAAATTATAAAGAACAAAGTGCTCTTGCTGTATGGTGAAATGGGGTCGGGAAAAACGACGTTCATTAGTGCGTTGTGTAAAGTTTTAGACTGTAAAGACGAAGTAAGCAGCCCAACGTACGGCCTTGTAAATGAGTACCGTATACAAAATTCCAAGATTTATCATTTCGATCTTTTTCGATTAAAATCAAAAGAAGAAGTATTGGATATTGGCTTTGAAGATTACTTAGATCAAAATGCTATTTGTATTATTGAATGGCCACAACTTGTAGAAGAATATATTGAAGCTGGACTTAAAATCGAAATTGAAAAAATCGGTTTAAATCGAAGAAAATTTAGTATTTTTAAATTCTAGCCCAAAGCGTTTATGTCTAATAAAGAAAGAAAGCATACTGGAATTACAGAGAAACTTGGTTTAATGCCCAAGGAACAAAGCTTGATGGTCGCCCAGCGAGAAGGAAAACTGTTTATTGGCATCCCTAAAGAACGTTCTTTCGATGAAAATAGAATTGGATTAACGCCTGATGCGGTAGAAGTGCTCGTTGCCAATGGACATCGAGTTCTCATAGAGCATGACGCAGGAAAAATATGTGGTTTTTTCGACCATCATTATTCAGAAGCTGGAGCTGAAATAACAAAAAATACTGAAGAAGTTTTCAAAGCAAATATCGTAGTGAAGGTTGCGCCTCCCACCCTTTTTGAAATCGAATTGATGCAGCCTGGGCATCATCTTATTTCTCCTATTCACATGCCGAGTATTAGCAAGGAATATTTATATGCCTTGATGAAAAAGAAGATTAATGCTATCGCTTATGAATTTATGCGTGATGGTTCTAATTACTTTCCATTTGTTAGCGCGATGAGTGAAATAGCAGGTTCAAGTGCCATTTTAATTGGCGCAGAGTTGCTAAGCAACGTACACAATGGCAGAGGCCTATTGTTAGGTGGCATTTCAGGTGTTCCCGCCGCTAAAGTTGTTATTATTGGAGCCGGCGTCGTAGGCACTTTTGCTGCACGCGCAGCGCTTGGATTGGGCGCACAAATTTCTGTTTTTGACAATGATGTGCACCGCTTATCTCAATTGCAAAACAACGTGGGGCAGCGCGTTTTCAATTCTGTCATTACACCGGAAATATTAAAAAGAGAGTTAAGCTCAGCGGATTTGGTGATTGGTGCTATTCATAGCGTCAAGGGAAGAACTCCTGTTATTGTGTCGGAAGAAATGGTGGCAAGTATGAAATCAGGCGCCGTTATTATTGATGTCAGCATTGATCAAGGGGGCTGTTTTGAAACCTCCGACATGACGACCCTTAAAAATCCAACTTTTGTAAAGCATGAAGTGATTCATTACTGCGTACCAAATATTCCCTCAAGAGTAGCTCAAACTGCAAGCTTCGCTTTCAGTCACTTGTTGAGTCCAATCCTTTTTAAAGCGTATGAAAATGGTGGAATAGAAAATTTTATTCGAATGGACCGGGGACTTTGCAAAGGAGTGTATACGTTTAACGGTCATTTAACCCATAAAGGCTTGTCTCAAATTTTCGAAATCAAGTACACTGATTTGGATTTGATTTTTAGTGCTGGATTGTAAGCATGCCTTTCAGGACGTCCCTCTTACCAGAGTAGGGTTTACAAAAACTTCTTCTTATCCAAATTCAACCAAGACAGGGTGGAATTACAAAAAATATCATCTACCACTTTTTCAGACAGATTCATATCCGTAATGAATTTTCCTATTTCTAAATCTCCTAGAGGAAATGGATAATCCGTTCCTAAGCAAACCTTTTCACTTCCTTGAAGATCTAGCACGTAGTTCATCATCTTCTCATCATGCGTGATACTGTCAACCCAAAATTTACCCAAGTAATCTCTTGGATTCACCGGATTATCTATCGCCACTAAGTCGGGGCGACAATTAAAACCATGTTCAATTCTTCCAATAGTGGCGAGGAAAGAACCACTAGCGTGGGAAAAACAAAAACGAAGTTTAGGATACTTTTCTAGAACACCTGAAAAGATAAGCGAACAAATAGCTCTGCTTGTTTCTGCTGGCATGCCAACCAACCAAGGCAGCCAATACTTTTCCATGCTTCCAAAGCCCATCATATTCCAAGGATGGATCATGATTGCCATCCCAAGTCTCTCGGCTGCTTCATAGATAGGAAAAAACCGTTCATCACTTAAATTGATGTCGTTGATATTCGATCCTATTTGAACACCTGGCAAATTCAGTTCGTTTTTACAACGCTCTAGTTCTTGCACTGCGTATTCGGTGTCTTGCATAGGCAAAGTACCTAAAGCGATGTAGTTCTTTGGATATTTCGCTTGTAAAGCGGCAAGGTCATCATTTAAAAAACGGGCTACTTCCAAGCCATCTTTAGGCTTAGCCCAATAAGAAAATAAAACAGGAATGGTGCAAACCACCTGCACTTGAGTTTGAAATTTTTCGTATTCTTTGATTCTAACTTCTGGGTCCCAGCAATTGATATAAATTTCTCTAAAGAATTGATTCCCTTTCATCATTCGGGCGTAATCCTGCTTGTGAAAATCAAGATAGATGAAATCCCCATAACCAAATTTATCTGTCCATTTAGGCAGATTCTTTGGCATAATATGGCTGTGCATGTCAATTTTAAGCATTCAGCAAAGATGCAAAAAAAATTGGATTGTTTCCAGAAGGGTTTGGAAATCATTGCAGCGCAGCAGAAGGAAATATGAACATAGAAAAAGCAGAATAAAGTCTTCTAACATTATAAAAAAAAGGCATTACTTTCCTATCTTTAGAATGGCTAAATCAGCATATCGTTCATATCTGAATAAATGGATGTGGGGTTATTTGAGTGGTAGGGATAATTTGAGAATTCCTCAAAATAAAAAATGGAAAACAAAAAAATGAACGACAAACCAAAATATAATTCACAAATCCATCACCGTAGGTCTATCCGTTTAAAAGGATACGATTATTCGCAGGCGGGTTTGTATTTTGTTACGATTTGTACGCAGGATAGGATTTTCCGTTTTGGGAATATTGTAAATGGGGAAATGTTTTTGAATGAATTCGGTCAAATTGCACATAACGAATGGTTGAAATTACCCGAACGTTTTCCAAATGTTGAATATGATGTATTGCAAATAATGCCAAACCATGTTCACGGAATTATTTTGTTGGTCGATGTAGGGGCAGGGTTCACCCCTGCCCAAAATGGTGATGCAAATATCAATAAAAATGGGCAACCGCAAAATGTGCAACCGCAAAATGTGCAATTACAAAATGTGCAACCGCAAGGGATTGCCCCGACGGTTGGCGACATTGTTGGTGCATACAAATCGTTGGTATTTAATGGTTGTTTGGAAATTTATAAATCCAAAAATAACATAATGGGCAAATTGTGGCAACGCAATTATTACGAACACATCATTCGTGATGACCAATCCTATCAAACCATTTCCAATTACATTATTAATAATCCGGCAAAATGGGCAGCCGATAAATTTTATTCAAAATGAAATTCACCGAAGAAAAATTAGAAAAGGCAGATATAATGTTTAATGAAGAAGGCTCAAACGAGCTTAACAACTAACCATTAGAACCATCCCTGAGAGTCCACCTTTTGGCTATGCCGATTTGGGTATTAGACAAGCCAATTTTGTTACAGCTGCCAAAGCGTTGGAACGATTGCAACAAAAAGGAACCATAAAAAAGTATCTAAAGGTGTGTTTTATGTTCCACGTCAAACCGTATTTGGTGTATTAGGTTCTGATGCAATGGAATATTGAAAAGGTATTTATTTGAAGATGGTAAACGAGTGGCCTATGAAACAAGCTTTTCACTATACAATAGTTTAGGCTTGACAACGCAAATGGCTTTTAAAATAAAAATAGCCACAACAGGAAATCGAATAAAAATAAATCAAGGATCGTTGGAAGTCAGTTCTGTAAAAAGCTATGTAGAAGTAAGGGATGAAAACTATGTACTTTTAGGTTATTTGGATGCTTTAAAAGATATTAGAAGAATACCCGATTGTTCTACCTTGCAAGCCATAAAACGAATGCGTGTTTTAATAAAAGCTTTGAATAATAATGAACAAGCAGCGTTGGTACAATTGGCTCTAAATTATCCTGCAAGAACAAGAGCATTGCTTGGTGCAATTTTGGAAAATTTAAACTCCAAAACGAATCTTAAAGAATTAAAAAACAGTTTAAATAGAAGAAAATAAAATCTATACAGACATATTAGTAATCACAGACTGACGGGACTTTACAATAAGAAACTACCCTTTGGCTAAGCGTAGATTTGCGTCAGTTTATAAAAATAAACCATTGATTACCAGATTAATATACTTATTTATTGAATCAAAAATATAAATCATTGCTGATCAATTGATTGCTGAACGAAATGACATTGGGCGCAAGCTTGCAGCCAGGGACTACTCATTCTAGTTGTAAGAGCTGGAAGATCGCACCTCCAGAAACTTTCTAATACCTTAACTTACATCGCCTATACCGTCTCTTTTGTTCAAGCTTTAGTTTCTAATCCCAACGCAAACAACGCGCTCTTAAAATCGATTTTTTTATGGACATTCCCCTAACGTATACTCCATAATGGAAACACATTCCGCTAAACAAGCATTGGAATAGGTCTTTTCATCGCAACCACAAACGGGTTCGTATACCTGTAAACAACTGCAATCGTCATTGACAACCGCTTGGCAAGATTCCCCGAACGAGGGAAAATTTTGGCCGCAAGACGATAGGCTTAACAAGCTTAAAATAACAAAGAAATTTTTCATTCGAACACCTTTTTGCATTCAACGATTATTCTATCTTTTTAGTACTTGCTTTATTGAATTTTATCATAATAAATCTAGGCCACTCCTTTCCTAAAAGAGGAAGATAGCGCCTGAAACAATTCATCAAGAAATCAGGAAATAAAGCTTTAAAAGTTTTCCAAGAACAAGTTTAACATTAATTTATTATAATATATGTAATTAATAAAGTATATTAGTTGCATGAAATTAACCACCGCTCATTGTAGAGATTGCGGCACCAAACTATTGGGTCGCTCTGATAAAAAATTTTGTAATGACTATTGTCGCAATGCCTATCATGGAAAGCAAAATAGAGATGTGAGTAATCGTATGCGCAACATTAACAACATCCTCCGCAAGAATAGACGAATCCTCCTTCAACTTATTCAAAATAATATTCAGACTTGCAGTAATATGGACCTGATAAATCTAGGATTCAAAAGCGCTTACAGCACGCATTATTATCAGGACCTAAAAGGTAAAAGATACACCTTCTATTATGACATCAGTATCTGTGAATCAAATGATGAATTTGTTATCAACCAAGCGCCTTTCATGCCCTCTGTTATTTTTCAAAGCAAGGTAGTATGAGGTCTTTTTCGGAAAGGATGAGCTGAGTGCCCTTCAGTTGCCAATCGATTCCCATATTTGGGCAAGAATACAGCAAGCCCCCTTCGCTTTCTTTATTGTAATAATTATCGCATTTATAACTAAAAATAGCGGTCTCGCTTAACACTAAAAATCCGTGCGCAAAACCTCTAGGAACAAATAATTGTTTTTTATTTTCCGCAGAAATATTTACAGAAAAATGTTCCCCGAACGTAGGTGAGCCGGCTCTTAAATCAACAGCAACATCCTGCACTTCTCCTTCAACTACGCGAACTAATTTTGCCTGTGCGTGTTCGCCATTTTGAAAGTGCATCCCTCTCAGTACTCCTTTTGTAGATCTAGACTCATTGTCCTGAACAAAATCAATAGCAATTCCTGTATGCTCTTTGAAGGACTGCTTATTAAAGCACTCAAAAAAATAGCCCCGGCTATCTTCAAATACGCTTGGTTCAATTAACCATAAATCTGCAATTCCAGTTGAGATAAATTTCATTATATTAAACTTTTGTTAAGCAATTTACCTTGGTCAATCAATTCATACAAATGCTGATTTTCCATGAGTTCTTCAAAATACCTCAATTGTGCAGGATTGTGAATGTCTGTCCCTACAAAATCTATCATTTTTTCTTGAATCAACTTCTCCCCTAACTGCTTTGCACCCGGGCCATAAGCTCCTACCAAAGAAAAGAGATTTAACTGAAAATACATTCCAGCCTCCTTTACTTTCTTTAGTTGTTTTAAGTCTTTATCTCCCAAATAATTATATCGTTCGGGATGCGCTAAGATTGGTTTGTACTCATCCATATTAAGCTCAAAAACCAGTTGCTCTAACTTGGTGGGCCTAAACATATAAGACAATTCAAAAAGAATGTAATTCTTCCCAAAAGGCATTAAATCCTTCGCTTGAATCAAGTTTTCAAAATGTCCATCTAAATAGTATTCTGCGGATCTTTCCAATTGAATATGCTCGCCATTGCTTGTTAAATAACTAGAAAGTTTATCTCTTCCTTCACTTATGATGGCCGTGGTATTGTCGTAGCCCCCGCTCATAATGTGAGGTGTCGTAATCAACTTTTGAAAACCAAGTTGATGCAAAGCACTTATCATTTGTAAAGACTCCTCATTACTCCGAGATCCATCATCTATCCCTGGAATTAAATGAGAATGCATGTCAACTGCGATTTCCGAAAAATCGTGCAATCTCAATTTTGGCTTGGATTTAAATATGTCTTTAAAAATTTGAAACACTTATTTGTAAGATTCTATAGTGATAGGAAGTCCATCTTTAAAGCTAAACAATGGATTGTACCCTAATAATTTTTTTGCTTTTGAAATGTCGGCCAGGGAATTTCGGACATCTCCTGTTCTAATCTCTCTGTTTATGGCTTCCTGATCCGTTCCTAGCGCTTCTCTTATAGAATTGTATAAATAGTTTACGGAGTAGTTCTCTCCGTAAGCGATATTATACACTTGGTTAAAAGCCTCCTCATTTTCGCATAACATGGCTCTTATATTAGCCTGAACTGCATTCTCCACAAATGTAAAATCTCTAGTTTGCTCCCCATCGCCATCTATGTATACTGGAGACTTTGTCTTTAGTTTATCTATAAAAATAGGAATTACCGCAGCATAAGGACCTTTAGGGTCTTGTCTAGGTCCAAAAACATTAAAATATCGTAAACCAATAATTTTCATTCCGTAAGTTAACCCAAATACTTTTGCATACAACTCATTCGTGTATTTAGAAACTGCATAAGGAGAAAGCGGGTCGCCAATTTTATCTTCAAATTTTGGCAAGGAGACTTCCGTTCCATATACAGAGGAAGACGAAGCAAAGACCACTTTTTTAATCTTACATTCTTTAGCCGCAATCATCATGTTTAAAAAACCATCCACATTAATAGAATTGGTTCTAGCCGGATCTTTGATAGAACGAGGCACAGAACCTAAAGCTGCCTGATGAGAGAGGTAATCTATGTCTTTGCACGCTCGAAGACACGTTGCAGAATCCGTAATATCTCCTTCAATAAACTCAAAATTTGGATGATTTTCCCACTCTTGAATATTTCGATAATTACCTGATATCAAATTGTCTAATACTTTTACTTTGCCAGCATTGTTTTTGAGCAGATAGGCAACAATATGTGAACCAATAAAACCTGCGCCTCCTGTTACTAAGAATTTTTTATCTTCAATTTTTGCGTCGTGATACGTATTCTTGTACATCTCCATAGTTCTTAGGTATATTGTTCTTTGTAATAATTTTGATAATTCCCAGAAGTCACATTGTTTAACCAATCTTCATTTTCCAGATACCAATCGACCGTTTTTTCCAATCCTTGCTCGAAAGTTACTGAAGGTTCAAACCCTAACTCTCTTTTAATTTTGTTGGCGTCAATTGCATATCTCAAATCATGCCCTGGTCTATCTTTAACGAATGTGATAAGTTTTTCGTTTGTCCCTGGCGTTCTGCCCAATTTTTTATCCAATAGTTTGCAGAGCGTTGTAACCAAGTCGATATTCTGCCATTCATTGAACCCCCCTATATTATAGGTTTGTCCATTCACGCCTTTGTGATAAACCATTTCGATAGCTCTTGCATGGTCAGCCACCCAAAGCCAATCCCTTGTATACTTTCCATTTCCATAGATAGGCAATGGTTTATGCTGCTTTATATTATGAATGCATAAGGGAATCAATTTTTCGGGAAACTGATGTGATCCGTAGTTGTTGCTACAATTTGAAATTACTACGGGTAGTTCATACGTATCATGATAAGCTCTCACAAAGTGATCACTACTTGCTTTCGAAGATGAATATGGACTGTGAGGATCGTAAGCTGTTTCTTCCGTAAAGAAGCCCGTAGCGCCTAATGAGCCATAGACTTCGTCAGTACTTACATGATAAAACCTTTTATCTTCAAAAGAAGCCCAATATTTTTTAGCAGCATTCAATAAATTAACGGTTCCAATAACATTTGTCATTACAAATTCTAAAGGATTCGTAATTGATCGATCTACATGAGATTCTGCAGCCAAATGGATAACCCCGTCAAATTGGTGTTTTTCAAACAAGTTATTAATGAAGCTCGCATCTACAATATCTCCTTTCACAAAATGATACTGAGGATTGGATTCCACATCTTTTAAATTTTCTAGATTACCTGCATAGGTCAGCTTGTCTAGATTGAAAATCTCATAATTGGGATAATTCTTTAAAAACAACCTCACCACATGAGAACCTATAAAACCTGCACCTCCAGTAATTAATATCTTTTTCTTTACCATACTACAACGACCAATAATCTAATTCTTTAATTTTCCCTCTATAGATACCTTTAATATCTACTAAAATGGAATTTTCATTCGTAATACTCTTGAAGTACTCCTCATCGTATTCCAGATACTTAGCATGATTTACCGCCACAAGAACGGCGTCATATTTAATTGTAACACTGTCAATTAAATCAATTCCGTATTCCTGCTTCATTTCTGCCTTTTTTGCATAGGCATCCATGACATCGACATTAACTGAATATGATTTTAGCTCTTCAATTACATCAACCACTTTAGAATTTCTAATATCCGCAACATCTTCTTTAAAGGTGGACCCTAAAACCAATACTCTAGCATCGGCCATTTGCTTGCCTTTCTTTATTAATTTCTGAACTAAACGCTGCGCGACATAAGCGCCCATACTATCGTTAATTCTTCTTCCCGATAAAATAACCTCAGGTTTATAGCCTAAACCTATCGCCTTATAGGTTAGGTAATAGGGGTCAACCCCAATACAATGTCCACCAACTAAGCCTGGGAAAAACTTTAGGAAATTCCATTTTGTTCCGGCAGCTTCCAAGACATCAAAAGTATTAATACCCATTTTATCAAATATTTTTGACAACTCATTCATCAAAGCAATATTCAAATCTCTCTGCGTGTTTTCGATAATTTTAGCTGCTTCAGCAACTTTGATAGTAGTTGCTCTATGTACACCAGCTGCAACCACAATTTCATATACTTTGGCAATGTTATCCAAAGCTTCTTCATCACAACCAGATACTACTTTGATAATTTTAGTAATGGTATGTTCTTTGTCTCCTGGATTAATTCTTTCAGGAGAATAACCCACTTTAAAATCTTCTTTAAACTTCAAACCAGACATTTTTTCCAAAACTGGAATACAATCTTCCTCAGTACAACCAGGATAAACTGTTGATTCATAAACAACATAATCTCCTTTTTTCAAGGCTTTACCAACTGTTTCTGAAGCCTTCAAGACTGGCGTTAAGTCTGGAACTTTGTAACTATCTACTGGAGTAGGAACTGCAACGATGAAAAAATTAGCTACTTTCAAATCTTCAGGATTTGCAGTAAACACAATATCCGTATTCTCAAAAGCCTCCTTTTTTAATTCTTGACTAGGGTCAATGCCTTTTTTCATCATCTCAACTCTTGATGGATTGATATCGAAACCAATCACAGCTACACTTTTAGCAAATTCTAAAGCAATAGGTAGCCCCACGTATCCAAGTCCTATTACGGCTATTTTATTCTTTTTTTCGATTATATGTTTATACATATTTTATAATTTAATCACTTTACTATCCCTTAATTTATACCGCTCTTTACTTTCTACGCAGATGGCTTCATTGTTTTTGTCAAACGCTAATTTATATCCATATTCGCTCATCCATCCAATTCTTTTCGCTGGATTCCCCACCCACAATTCATAGGGCAATACTTCTTTAGTAATGACCGCGCCGGCTCCTATAAAAGCAAACTTTCCAATATTGTTACCACAAATTATTGTTGCATTTGCCCCTATGCTTGCCCCTTCACCTACATGAGTCTTAAGGTACTCCCCTTTTCTACTAATTGCACTTCTTGGATTTTTAACATTTGTAAAAACCATGGAAGGTCCTAAGAAAACATCATTCTCACAAATTACCCCAGTGTAAATAGAAACATTGTTTTGAACCTTCACATTGTTTCCTAATACGACCTCAGAAGAAACGACTACATTTTGCCCTAAGTTACAATTTTCACCAATAACACAATCCGCCATAATATGAGAAAAGTGCCAAATTTTTGTTCCTTTTCCAATGCGAGCTCCATGGTCAATTACGGCTGTTTCGTGTGTAAAATAGGCTTTGGTCACAATTGAATATATTTATCAAAGTTATTATGCTCTTTCATTCGAAGCGCATCATCACTCAGCGATTTAAAATATTCAAATGTTATCGCGAGTCCTTCTTTCCTTCCAATTTTAGGTTCCCAATTTAAAATTTCTTTTGCCTTAGAAATGTTTGGCTGACGTTGCTTTGGATCATCTGTAGGCAAATCCTTATATATAATTTTTTGATTTGTTTTGGTTAGCTTGATGATTTCCTCAGCAAAATCTTTAATGCTTATTTCATCTGGGTTTCCAATGTTTATGGGATTACTACAATCACTCATTAGTAACTTGTAAACGCCCTCTACCAAATCATCAATATAACAAAATGATCTTGTTTGAGATCCATCTCCAAACACCGTTAAATCTTCTCCTCTTAAAGCTTGTCCTATAAATGCTGGCAATGCCCTGCCATCATTCAATCTCATTCGGGGGCCATAAGTATTGAAAATTCTAATTATCCTTGTTTCTACGCTATGGTAGGTATGATATGCCATAGTTATCGCTTCTTGAAAACGCTTTGCTTCGTCATACACTCCCCTAGGACCTACGGGATTTACATTTCCCCAATAGTCTTCGGATTGAGGATGGACTAAAGGATCGCCATATATCTCTGAAGTTGAAGCCACTAAGATTCTCGCGTTTTTAGCTTTAGCTAAACCCAAACAATTATGGGTTCCTAAGGAACTAACCTTTAAGGTTTGAATAGGGATTTTTAAATAATCAATAGGACTAGCGGGTGAAGCAAAATGAAGAATATAATCTAGCTTACCTGGAATATGTATAAATTTGGTGACATCATGATGGTGAAAATCGAAATTAGGTAATTTGAATAAATGTTCAATGTTTTCTAGTCGCCCAGTAATAAGGTTATCCATTCCAATAACAGCATAACCTTCCTTTATAAATCTATCACATAGATGTGAACCTAAAAAACCAGCTGCTCCAGTTACTAAAATTGTTTTCATTTTACGGCCTCCCAATACTAAAGTAATCAAAACCTAGCTCTAGCATTTGATCCTTTTCGTATATATTTCTTCCATCAAAAATTGTCTTATCCTTAATTTTTGTAAGTAAATTATCAAAATTAGGTGTTCTAAAAACGGTCCACTCCGTGGCCACGATTAAAAAGTTGGCATCTTCTAAAGCTTCATACATTCCAGTTGCAAATTTAACGCGATCGCCAAAAACTTTTTTGACATTTGCCATCGCTTCTGGATCATATGCCTGAACAACGCAGCCTTCTGCCAATAAATTTGAAATGATATCCAAAGCTGGTGCTTCTCTAATGTCGTCTGTATTCGGCTTAAAAGCCAATCCCCATACCGCTACGGTCTTACCTTTTAAATCATTTTTATATTTTTTCTTAATGTCGCCAAAGAAAATTTTCCGTTGTCGCGCATTGACCTCCATTACTGCATTCAAAATTTTGAAATCGTATTGATAATCTTTAGACGTTTTTTCCAGTGCTTGAACGTCCTTTGGAAAGCAACTTCCACCATACCCTATGCCAGCAAACAAAAATCGCTTACCAATTCTTTCATCCGACCCCATTCCTCTTCTAACCATATCCACATTAGCTCCTGTTAGATTACAAAGGTTTGCAATTTCATTCATAAATGAAATTTTTGTTGCTAAGAAAGAATTCGCTGCATATTTGGTTAACTCAGCAGAGCGTTCATCCATAAAAACCAATGGGTTTCCTGACATAACGTAAGGCTTATATAGTCTCTCCATTACCTTTATAGCTCTTTCTGAAGAAGTTCCAATGACCACTCTATCTGGTTTCATAAAATCGTCAACAGCAACACCTTCTCTCAAAAATTCTGGATTCGAAACAACATCAAAATCCGCCGTAGCATTTTTAGCAATAGCTTCTCGAACTTTGTCAGCAGTGCCTACGGGAACTGTGCTTTTATCTACTATGATTTTGTATTCCTTTATGAGATGACCCAATTGATCTGCCATCCCTAGAATATAGGATAAATCAGCAGACCCGTCACCTCCCGGAGGGGTAGGTAATGCTAGAAATATAATGTCTGAATTCGCCACGGCATATTTCAAATCCGTCGTAAAACTCAATCTCTCTTCATCTACATTTCTAACCAACAAAGCTTCCAAGCCTGGCTCATAGATGGTACATTCTTTATTACTCAGACGCGCAACCTTATTTTCATCTATATCTACACAAATTACGGTATTTCCTGTTTCGGCGAAACATGTGCCAGAAACCAATCCAACATAACCTGTACCTATTACACTTATTCTCATTTTTTAATAAATTCTATTACTTCTTTCACAATGTATTGTTGCTGATCTTCATTTAATTCAGTATGCATTGGTAAAGCAAAAACAATGTCGCAAAGATAATCCGTATTTGTAAATATTCTTGAATTATCCCAATAAGCTTTTTGTTTATTCAATGGAACTGGGTAGTAGATATTGCAGGGAATATCCTTCTTATTTAAGAATTCTTTTAAGGCATCTCTGTCTATCCCGTTTGTTTTAAGTACGTATTGATGAAATACATGGCTAGATTTTTTACTCCTTACTGGAATGATCAACTCCTTGATATTTCCAAAGTACTCATCATAATATTTAGCTGCTTTCGCTCTAGATTGACAATATTCATCTAGTTTCCTTAGCTTAATTCTCAATACCGCGGCTTGAATCGTATCTAGTCTAGAATTAACACCTATAAAATCGTGATAATACATTTTCGTTTGACCATGATTCGCTATAATTCTTAGTTTTTCGGCTAGCGCATCACTATTCGTGAAAACAGCCCCCCCATCGCCCATACAACCTAAGTTTTTAGATGGAAAGAAGGAGGTTGTTCCAATATCCCCCATTGTGCCTGCCATCGCTTTAGTTCCATTACTAAAGGTATACTGGGCACTTATCGCTTGCGCGGTATCTTCAATCACGTACAAATTAAATTCTTTAGCTAAAGCCAACAGACTTTCCATTTCTGCACACTGACCGAAAAGATGAACGGGAACGATTGCTTTTGTTTTGGGTGTTATGGCCGCTCGAATCTCTTCAATATTAATATTGAAGGTGTCTCTATCCACATCTACTAGGACTGGTTTTAATTGAAGCAAAGCAATAATTTCAGCGGTTGCTACATAAGTAAAATTCGCAGTAATAACCTCATCCCCAGGTTTAAGATCTAAAGCCATCATGGCCAACTGAAGGGCATCTGTGCCATTTGCACATGCAATAACATGCTTTACGTTTAAATATGCCGCTAGTTCATTTTCAAAATCTTGAACTTCCTTTCCTTTTATATAGCTTGCATTCTCTACAACTTCTAAAATTTTTTGATTTAACTCCGGTTGCAATTTTTCATGTTGCGTTTTCAAATCTACCATCTGGATTGGCATCATACATCCTCTGTTTTACTGGCAAATATATTGATTCTGCCTGTCTTATTTGTTAAATTCTGAAATAAATAAAGCTTAAGATTCGAAATTGATTAAATTTGTTCTTATGAAGATAGTTAATCTAATTTTTGCCTTTGTGCTGTTGTGGAATTGTACTCTAGCACAAAACGATGACGATCCAATTGATACAGAAAGCGCTATGTTAATTGCTCCGATTATTAGTGTTCAAATTCCCGGAGCCAATCTAGCTGACCGATTTGGGGTAGGTTATCTTATGGGCTTAAGTTTGGATTATAAGTTTGGTAAAAACTGGTATGTTGGAGGCGAAGGAGGTTTTCTTTTTGGCACACAGGTTAAAGAAACCAATCATATTGAACAAACCTTAGCTCAAAATGGCATGGTCATTACAGATGAGGGTTTTTTAGATGAGGTCAATTTAAACTTGAGGGGAGGTATTGCTAAAGTGAATGTAGGAAAATCCATTTTCTTCAAGGCGGCAAAACCAAGTAATGGGATACTTTTTAAACTCGGAGCGGGTTACATGCAACACAAAATTTTGATTGATGTAAACAAAAAAAATACGCCGCAGCTCTCGGGACAGTATGCCAAAGGCTATGATCGCTTCTCAAATGGCTTGTTACTTTCTCAGTATATCGGTCTTATTCGCTTAGATAAAGGAAAGTTTGTGAATGTTACGCTAGGCTTTGAAATTACCGAAGGATTCACCCGCAACGCGCGACCGTATGACTTTTATTTAGAACAAAAACTAACTGAAAAAAGAGTTGATTTGATGTATGGCGTCAAATTTACTTGGATGATTCCGGTTTACATCGGCAAAAGTTCTTCAAGCCAATACTATACCTATTAAGAATGCTGTTGTTTTTCTCAAAAATTATTTATCAAATTTCAGTAAACGCCTATCACTTTTTCATTGGCGCAATAAGCCTGTTCAATCAAAAAGCATATAAATTTACAGAAGGAAGAATTAATCAAACCATCGCAAGCAGCGCTGAAAAAACAATTTGGTTTCACTGTGCATCTTTAGGCGAGTTTGAGCAGGCAAAGCCTTTAATTACTTGGTGCTACAACAACCTTAGTGAACCAATAATCCTCACCTTCTTCTCTCCTTCTGGTTATACCTATAAAAATAATTATCCCTTAGCAAGAGCGGTTTATTATTTGCCAATAGATCAAGCCTCTCAAGCTAAAGAATTCATAGACCAAATCAATCCTTCGCTTGTCTTTTTTATTAAATATGAATTTTGGTATTTTTATCTAAATGAATTAAAGCAACAACAAATTCCACATTATTTAGTTGCTGGAATTTTCAGAAAAGAGCAATTATTTTTTAGACCAATTGGTGCTTTACACAGCGCAATGTTGGCGAGCTTTGATCATGTTTTTGTTCAAGATGAGGCGTCTCTTAAACTTCTGCAAGAACACAATTTCACCAATTCATCGCTTGCGTTTGATCCTAGATTTGACACCGTAAAACACACGAGTACGCAAAATTTTCAAAATGAAATCATAGAAGAATTTATTGGTAACAAGAAGTGCTTCATTGTAGGAAGCAGTTGGCCGAAGGATGAACAGTTGATTTACAGATGCCTTCCTGAACTAGCCGATTACAAAATAATTATAGCACCACATAATATTAATCATCAGAGAGTTAAGCAAGTTAATAAATTATTTACTTCAAGCACATTACTTTCGAATCCCATCGACCTAATTTCTTCTAAAGTTTTAATTATTGATAGTATCGGAAAGCTTTCTTCTTTGTATAGATATGCCAATTTATGTTATGTTGGCGGTGGTTTTGGAATGAGCGTTCATAACGTTTTAGAAGCCGCTGTTTATGGAAACGCATTGATCTTTGGACCGAATCATAGCAAATCGAAAGAGGCTAATGATTTATTAGAATTGGGTGCCGCTTTTGAAGTTCGAAATGATGCCGATTTCAAGCAAGTACTTTCCCACTATACGGACGAGAATGCCTTAAACTTATCTAAGCTCTTATCCAAAGAATACGTTGAAAACCGGTTAGGTGGGACAGAGACGGTAATGATAAAACTCTTAAAAGATGGTATTATTAAGACGAGGAAGACTTTGTAATTCTTAACATTTACAAATTTCAAGCTATCCGTATAAATTAATCATTTTTTTCTTGAAAGAATAAATTTAATGTCCTACTTTTGCAATCCTTTTAGCCGAGGTAGCTCAGATGGTTAGAGCGCAGGATTCATAACCCTGAGGTCGGCGGTTCAATTCCGCCTCTCGGTACTATTAAACGCTGGATTCTTTGTTGAGTTCAGCGTTTTTTTTATTTTTACAACTTAGTGGTCAGGTGATACTATTCGTCTGAGCACTAAACACCACACTGATCTTCTTGTCTCGCTAAGGCACTAACAGCATCTGTCTTCTTAACGATGGCACTACGAATAGACCGATATATAATAAAAAAACATGAATACAAAAACATGCCAACGATGTAAAAATGAATTCAACTGTAATGCAGAAGACATCTCTAATTGTTCTTGCGATAGTATCCAATTGTCCGAAGCTAGTAAAATCTATTTAGCCAAAACAGCTTACGATTGTCTTTGCACACCTTGTCTTATGGCAATTAATGCATTGCTTGCGCAAACTGAATTACATCATGATCTAAGCAAATTGGAAGAAACTAGAGATTTCTACCTTGAAAAGGGTTTAATGGTCTTCACGGAATACTACCACATTAAAAAAGGTACTTGCTGTAAAAACAACTGCAGGCATTGCGCTTATGGTTTTCAACTAAACTAAAAAACGAAGTGATGCCATTTTGTTTCCTTAAGGTTTAATGAAGAGCGACGGTTCGATTGTCCGACGGTTCGATAGATTAGCTTTGAGATTTGAGTATTGAGTATTGAGATTTGAGTATTGAGATTTGAGTATTGAGTATTGAGTATTGAGTATTGAGTATTGAGATTTGAGTATTGAGATTTGAGATTTGAGTATTGAGTATTGAGATTTGAGTATTGAGTATTGAGTATTGAGATTTGAGTATTGAGATTTGAGATTTGAGTATTGAGATTTGAGTATTGAGATTTGACGCTTCTCAACTATTTAACAAAAAAGCCCCTTCCCCTACTTCGTCTTCTATGATCAATCCATTTTCACAAAAGGGTTTGCATTCTTCTTGAATAAAAGCTTGCACTTCATTGGCTATATTGGCAGGGTATAGCACATGCAGATTGGGTCCTGCATCCAAAGTGAAGCATACGGGCAAACCTGTTTTGGATCTAAAGGAACGAACGCGTTCAATTAGCTCCAGAGAATTAGGCTTCATCAACACGTAACTTGGCGTAGAGGTCATCATTAAAGCGTGTAAAGTCAATGCTTCCTCTTCCACAATTTCAATAAAAGTAGTTAAATCCCCTTTTTTCATGGCGACCATCAATTTTTCTAAGTTATCGTTTGCTTGTTTAAAGCGAACAGGAGCGTAAGAATTATTTTCCATAAGCTGGTGTCCTGCAGAACTACTCACCGACTTCTCTTTAGCAGATGCTATAAGTATTGAATTTTTAAAGGTGTGGAAAACGGGATCAACCTCCCCGCTTACGTCAACAGCGTATTGGTTGGTACTCCTTTTAATCTTATCATGAATACCCCATTGCCCTAACTTTGGATATACTGATCTACAAGCAGAACCACTAGCTAATCTTGACAAGTAAGATGCCTTTTGTAGAAACTCATCTGCATCTTGTAAACTCCCAAAAATTTGTTGCTCAATACTGCAAAGACACAAACAAAGCGCAGACATCGCTGATGCAGAAGAAGCAATTCCAGCTGAATGTGGAAAGGAGTTGTCAGAATGAATTTGAAAATCTAAACTTTGCAGAAATGGATAGACATCGGCAATCGACTTCATAAATTTTGCCATCCTGCCTTCGAAAGCTTCATTTCTTTTTTCCTCAAAAAAGAGCACGACGTTGCCTGTCCCTTCTTTGTAAGTCATTCGCATGTTGGTATGCGCATTTTTCAGTGTAAAGCTAACTGACGGATTACTTGGCAATTGTCTTCCATATTTCCCCCAGTATTTTACTAAGGCAATATTCGAAGGACTTCTCCAGGCTATTGAACCAGCTAAGGCGTTTTTTGCTTCTGCAAGCTCAATTGCATCGTACATCTTTATTGCTTCCATATCATGTCTTTGTACGCAAAAATGGTCTTTAAACCTTTTTTTGCGAAGTATTCTTTAACGTAATTTTCATTGGTATTACTCAGTGCCATGAAAAAATCTCCTCCCCAAGCTCCAAGTGATTTGCAAACCCCTGCAAAATCCTTAAATCGATCTTCATTAATACTTGGTAGCTTTAACACTTCACTCATGATCGCCTCATGTTCTTCGAACAAATGGATTGCAGTTTTCACCTGTTTTACGCTTTCCAGCGCTTCTGTAAGTTTATTTATTTTTTCTACAAGTCCTACCGTATCCTTTAGACCTCTATAGTGTTTAATCCCTTCTCTTGAATTCTGTTTGTGCTCTAGGAATACGAAATAGGCGTGAGCTGTCCATTCAGGAGCTAATACGACCTCGTTCCATTTTGCTTTTCCCTCAAGCAATTGATAATTTATTGGCCCATTAGCAGTTGCACAAGCAATATCATAAGCACTACCCCCAAAAGTCAGTTCCGACAATTCAAAAGGATTTACATCAGCCCATTGTGCCAATAAACTAATCAAGGTACTGCTGCTCCCCAATCCCCAATTGTTTGGAAACTCCAAAACGGTTTCAATAGCAAAATTCTTTTGGTAAAACAATTTCGGATTTAAGGTGTCCAAGGCTTTTAATATATTTTGCAAACGTAAAATCTCTTCTTTTTTAATCGTATTATCTGGAAGGTTTGCACTTAACCATAATTCATTCTTGCTATTATATCCTCGCCATTCAATCTGATGAGCAGTATCCCGCACTTCATTCACAACCAAGGATTGTCCAAATTTAGTTGGGATAGCTAGAGACTTTGCTCCATCTAAGACGGCATATTCGCCGGTTAGCATTAATTTACCATGAGCATAAAAGCGCTTTGTAGACATGAAGCTTATTTAAGCGGTTCTGAGTACATGAAGATATTCTCTTACTGCACTAAAAGAAACCACTTTATCCTTAAAGTAAACCAAGGCTTCTTCAATTTCTTCTTCAGTGGCATGGAAATGGCTCAAGATATTATTCAAGTGCATTTTCATATGTCCAGCTTGAATACCCGTAGTGGTTAAAGATTTAAGGGCTGCGAAATTTTGAGCTAACCCGACACAAGCAACGATTTTCATCAATTCATGTGCTTTCGGTTCTCCCATCAGTTCCATTGATTTTTTAGCTAAAGGATGCAGGCCAGTAAGGCCTCCAACGGTACCTAAAGCTAAAGGCACCTCTATATAAAATCGAAAGATGTCATTTTTTATTGAGCAATGGGTTAAGCTTTTATATTGCCCATCCTTAGCTGCATAGGCGTGCGCGCAAGCCTCCACCGCTCTGAAATCATTTCCTGTAGCAATTACTACTGAATCTATACCATTCATTACGCCCTTATTATGCGTCGTAGCTCGGTAAGGATCTATTTCCGCAATCCGAACAGCAGTAGCAAATTTCTCAGCAAACTCTTCTGCTTTCATTGCTCCATTATTGAAATAACCTAGTTCTTCTATTTTACAAGAAACTTCAGCTCGAACAACGCATTCAGGCGTGAAATTTGAAAGGATTGACATGATTACTTTGATGTCTTTTTCCTTTATAGTGAAAAGTGGCGACAATTGAATTTCATCTATCAAGATTTGAGCGAATGCTTCTAAACAAGAGTTGATAAAATTTGCCCCCATAGAATCTACCGTTTCAAAACTGCATTTCAGTTGAAATAGATTTGCTTCTTTTGCAATTAAATCTAACAATTCAATATTGAGGATTCCTCCTCCTCTTTGCTCCATATTCTTGGTGATATGCTTCACACCCGTTATCATAGCTTCTTTTAATTCTGGGAAAAAAGAACGCAATTTTTCAGCTTCACCTTTAAAGGTAAAGTGAACCTGACCTAGCTTGGTAGAGTTCAAAACTTCAGCCTTAAACCCACCCTTATCGTACCAATACTTTGCTGCATTAGCGCAAGCCGCCACAACGGAACTTTCTTCCGTAACCATAGGAACTGCATAATCTTTTCCATTTATTAAAAAATTTGGAGCTATCCCAAATGGCATATGAAAATTGGAAACCGTATTCTCACTAAAGCCTTCGAATACTTTTTGATCTTCTACATTGTCATGCCAGAAACTAGCAAAATCTTTTACGACCTCAATAGGATTAGAGTAGAGGAAATTCTGCGCGAGCCACTGAATCTTGTCCGTTTTACTCAGCTTAGAAAAACCTGATATTTTTTTTCCTTCTTGCATCATGCAAAATTACAAAAGTTAATACTATTCAAGCTTGAATGTTGTATAAATAAACGAAATCCGTACTGAATTATTCTAATTCAACCTTATAAAAGTACAAAACTTTTAATGAATTCCAATTCTTCCGGAGTCTCCTCCATTTCCAACCCCTTCAATAAGCCAATTTGATAAAGTCGATTTGCTTTCAAAAATAGTTTGTAGTGGATAAGAAGCTCCTGCCCATTTTGACCAATGACTTCAATCCCTGGAACACCATCCAGCTCAATCCTTTTATCCACGATTACATCATCTATCCCTAAACTTCGCAATGCACCTTCCTTTGCACCATCTATAAATTTATAAGGGTCTTTAATGTATTGTGCGCTAACAGGATAATCAGAATAGACAACCATCTGGGCATTGCTCAATGAAGACTCCACCATGAAGGAATACTTCACTACTTTACCTAACTGGGTATTGAAACTATCAATCGTAATAGTGGGCGCAGAAGGAAAATCAATTGAAAAGCCACCGTCTTCGTTGGTATAACTAGGGTTCTTTTGACAAGAAAACAAGACTAACGACAGTCCTAAGATGAAGCATAAATTTTTCATGTAATCTGCGTCTGATTTAAGGATCCAATGATTTCTTTAGGCACAAATTTACTTACGTCCCCATGTCCTTTTATTATTTCTCTTACTATGGTGGAAGAGATAGAACTCAATTCAGGCTTAGACAAAATTAGAATCGTTTCTAAATCTTCATTCATAGCATGATTCAAGTGCGCAATTGTTTTTTCGTATTCAAAATCCGCAGCTGAGCGAATACCTCTTAAAATATACTGTGCATTTTTAAGCTTACAAAAGTTGATAGTCAAGCCTTCGTAGCTGGCAATTTCTATCTTGGGTTCATTTTTAAAAACCTCTTTTAGCCATGCGATGCGACCTTCAAGACTGTACAAGTATTTCTTCTGGGTATTTATGCCTACGGCAATAATAATCTCATCGAACAGCGGCAACGCCCTTTTTACAATGTCAACGTGCCCAACAGTAATGGGATCAAAGGAACCTGGGAAAACGGCAATTTTAGTCATAACTAGTCTTTATTTTTTCCTGTATTCGTAAAGATACTGAATATTGTTTGACCGTAATTCTTCGACTTCCAAAAATTCGGGTGCTTCTTGAAATTATGTTGTGGATTATGCTCCATAATAAACCATCCCAGGCCTTCAACTAAGTCATGCTCAAAGATTAAATCTGGAATTTCTGGCAAATTTGGTAAGGGGTAAGGAGGACCTGCAAAAATCAAGTCAAACTTTTCGCCCTTACTGTGCTTGATGTATTTAAAGATGTCTAAAGGATACACCCTCATCCCTTCGATTTCAAGCAATTCGATCGTCTTTTCAATGAATTTAATACACTTTGGAAACTGCTCCACTATCGTGATATCCTTACAACCTCTAGAGGCCATTTCATAGGATAATTGTCCAGTCCCGCCAAACAAATCTAGGAAACGAATATTTTCAAAATTATAATAATTATCAATGGTATTGAATAAGGCTTCTTTTGCAATGTTTGTAGTAGGTCTAGTTGGCGCAAACTCCGGAACCTTGAGTACTCTTCCCCCATATTTCCCAGCGATAACTCTCATAAGCAGTTGGCGTAATGTTGCACGAAGTAATGGCTAGGCATCGCTTCTACCTTTGTGCTGTAGTTAATTTTATTACTCCGCTCCATTGCCTTTAAATATTTGACATAATTTTTGAGTAATTCCATATTGGCTGTTTCTTCCATAAGCTGTCCACTGAAATAAACCAACTCTCTTTCATTGTCCAATCCCAATTCGTTCATCACATTTAAGGTGTGGTAGACGATATCTTCAGGACTAATATAGTTGAAGGTGTTATAGAATAGCAATTTGTTCTCCTTATAGTAGAAAATACTTAGAAAGTCATCATTGAAATGAATTTCAAAAAACGAATCCAGCTGCGTGAATTTTGCAAAGTAGTTTAACAAGGAAATATTACTTAGGTTAAAACTTACATTCATAAATGCACTCTCCATGGCATCAACTAAATTTTTCGGCAAGGCATAAAGTGCCTCATAATCTGTAGAGAGAATAGATTGACTTTTATAAAGCAAATTTCCAGAGGGGAGATTCAAATTAAATTTCAGATAAGATTCAATTTTTGACTCCTCAAAAAAAGCTGTTGGAACTAAGCTCAAGTAATTAAGATCTAAGAGACAAACAATTTTTTGAAAGGAGAAGGCAAAGATTTCATTCTCTTTTATCAATTTTTCAAAATCTTGTCTAGTGAAGTCAAACAAATCCATATGGAGCTCAATCACTTCAGTAGTTAATACCCGATTATCAAGCGCATGAAAAACAGAAAAGGACAAACTATGTTTGCCCCATTCTAATATCAGTGTACTTTCTCGACTTTGAGATGGATTTGTAAAAATCAATTCTTTTTTAGTTTATTCCCAATTGCCCTTATCGGTAGCTTGAGTTACAGATCCCATGACAAGATCTTGTTTTAATGACCAGTATTCTTTATCTAAGTTTTTCAAATAGCTCACTTTCGGCGCTATGACTTCGTAAACGGGTACATTTACCCTTTGAAGCGTAAGCACATCTGCTTGCATTTCAAATTCTCCCCCTTCACTAAAAGGAATCTTTCTTAAATCATCCAAATTCGGAGTGCGATTAAATACTATTTTATCCTTGATGTAGTATTTCAAAGTATCATAAGTTGTTACAATCGAGGTATCATCAGGATTACCTTTCACTACTAATTCTGTAATTAAATCGTTTTTCATACTAGTGATTAGCTCATCAAAATTACTGGCATATTTCCCTTTAGACTTCAAAAAGTAGGATTGCGCAGTACGAATATCTTCCATTCTCTCTATAGCAGCATCATGTCGCACTTGATAATCCTTCTCAAATTGAACGGGATCTTGAATGATTTTGTATAACCAAAACCCTAAACCAGCAACCACTATCCAAAGCGCAGCGGCAACAATAACTTTTCCTAACTTCATGTGTTAAATCTTAAATTCAATGATAAACTTGGCACAAAATAAAAACATTTTGAGAATATTTAGGTCATAGTCCATTCATTTTTTATAATTGTTAAAGATTTAGTGTTGAAAAGCCTTTAGAATTTAACATTAATTTTAAAAATGTATTTACAAAAACAACACTCACCACAAGAGATTTGTTTACCTTGCAGTTCGATTAAATAATGAATAATTTAACTTACTCTTACCGAGATATTTTCAATATTGCGCTGCCATTAATGGTAAGTAATTTTTTTTTTACGCTTATTGCAGTAACTGATATTGGCTTCATGAGTGTGATAGGGGTAACCGAGCAAGCAGCTATCGGATATATTTCTCTTTTGTACCTCTTCTTTTTTATGGCTGGATTTAGCTACACTCGTGGTGCTCAAATACTTATTGCTCAAAAAAATGGGCAAAACAAACACAAGACCATTGGACTGATTCTAGACAACATGCTTGTAGTTATAATGGGTGTTGCCTTGATATTATGGTTGATTCTTTTTCTCTTTGGTCGCATTATCCTAGAGAACATACTACAAGATCCAGATGTAATCGCTGCATCTTATGCGTATTTAGATATTAGAAAATGGGGCTTTTTTGCGAGCTTTCTTGGAAGTGCATTCATAGCGTTCTACTCAGGAATTGGTCGCACTAAAATTTTAGCATTAGCTATCGTTAGCATGTCTGTTAGTAACATCTTTTTAAATTGGGTTTTAATCTTTGGTCATTTTGGTTTTCCTGCAATGGGAATAGAAGGTGCTGCTTACGCTAGCAACTTTGCAGAATTTTTGTCCACGGGAATCATGTTGATTGGTTTACATGTTTTAAAGCTGAGAAAAAAGAACCACCTCCTTTACTTCGCTACAATTAGTAAAAATATTATAGCTAAAATCACGAATTTGTCTTTTCCATTGGTTGTGCAAACTTTAATTGGTTTGGCCGCATGGATTGTTTTCTTCACCTTGATTGAGAAGATGGGTAAAGCAGAACTAGCCATATCGAATAATGTGAAGCAAATTTATACGCTGCTTGGTATTCCAACTTATGCTTTAGCTTCCAGCACGAATACGATTATTGGAAATTTGGTTGGACAGCGAAAAGTTGATGAAATCATTCCAACCTTAAAGCGAATCATTTTGATAAGTAGCGTATGTATTGCCGTATTCACACTCCCTACCTTCTTATTTCCAAGCCAATTGCTCGGTCTAATCTCAGAGGAAGGCTTAATTCAGAGATCAATTCATCCTTTGTTTGTTGCCCTAGTAGCCTTACAACTTTATGGTTTCTCTACCATTTTATTCAACTGCATTGCTAGTATCGGAGCAAGTTTGCACAGTTTGATTGTTGAAACCATCACCATCTCTTTGTATTTGGCTTTTATTTACCTTATTTTCTATGTTCTCGAAGTAAATCTGACGATTGCTTGGACTACAGAATGGTTCTATTGGGGTTCTCTAGCGCTTTTTTCCCTAAGCTATTTGAGCTTTTTCAATTGGAGAAAAAATATCTAAATTTCTAGGGGATGCCTTTCAAAAAAAGGTCGTTCTTCTTCCCTGATTACTTCTTTTATGTGCTTATAATTTCTATATTCATACAAGGCGACAAGAATACCTACTACAGCGCCTGCAAGGTGACCTTCCCAACTTACATTTGCCTGCACAAAATAAGGCATCACACCCCAAATCATGCTTCCATACATCATGATGATAAAAAAAGATAAGGCCATTGAGTTTCGGTTGCCCTCTCTTATGCTCGAAACAAATAAGAAAAACGCCAGCGCATAGATTAAACCACTCGCACCGATATGATTGCTTCCATATTTTCCAATAATCCAAAGCAAAGCACCTGAGCCGAGATACAAGGTCATCAAAATAAAAAAACTTCGCTTTTCGTGAAAAATAAAGAGTCCTGTAAGTAACACAATAGCACTTGACCCGTTGGACAGAACATGATTCCAATCGCCATGAAGAAACGGGAAACTAAAGATTCCATATAAGCCTTCTAATGCTTTTGGTTTTAAACCAAATCGTTCCAATCCTAGAGCGAATAGATTGTCAACAAACTCAATAAGAACCCAAATCCCAACAATTAAAACAGCCAATTTCAACTTGAAATAAAATGCCTTTCGTTCTTTCGATTTGTTAATATTTGCCCTTATATTAGCCATTGCTTTTTAATCACCTACAAAAACCTTACCCTTGAATATTTTTCGCTTTACCCTTGCATTCTTGCTGACAATCTGTCTAGTTATAGCTTTAAATATCCGAATCAGTGGAAACCCTGCTTTTGGTTCTTTGCTTAATCCTTTTTCAGGTTTCTATAATTTAGCAGAAAATCCAGACAAATTACATCTTCCATTAGAGATTGTTTCTGAGCAGCTTAAAGCACCCGTTGAAGTTTTCTTTGACGAACGAAGAATCCCTCATATTTTTGCAGAGAATGATGATGATTTGTATTTTGCGCAAGGCTATGTTGTCGCAAGTTTACGCTTATGGCAAATGGAATTCCAAGTCTTGGCTGCGGAAGGCAGAATAGCCGAGCTGTTAGGTCCGGGAGAGGATAATAAGTTTATTGAATTCGATAAAAAACAACGCAGAATTGGCTTGAAATATGGTGCCGAAAATAAGTTGGCAACTATTATGGCAGATCCTTTCGCTACCCAATTAATCCAAAGTTTCAGCGACGGTGTAAATGCCTACATGTCGACGGTAAAGACCGAAGACCTTCCTATAGAGTATCAATTGATAGGATATCAACCTGAGCCTTGGAGTATCTATAAAACTGCCTTGTTGCTGATGAACATGAGCAATGTTTTAACTTCAACTGAGTACGATATTGAATTCAGTAATTTTGTGACTACTTATGGACAAAGTTTATTTGATTCGCTTTATCGCGACCAAGGAGCTAATCTTCAACCAATCTTTCCTGCACCAAGAGAAGGTTGGCAAGCTTCTTATAAAAACGAAGACCGTTTAGAAATTATAGAATTACCCGTGGATGCAAGTAGCTTGCAAAAATTAGGAGCGCTATATGACAAACCGGATGTCCAAATAGGAAGTAATAATTGGGCTTTATCTGGAGAAAAAACCGCTTCTGGATACCCTTTGCTTTCGAATGACCCTCACCTTAAACTCTCCTTCCCTTCTGTGTGGATAGAAATGCACTTATCTAGTCCCAACGTGAATACTTATGGAGTGGTCTTTCCCGGAGCTCCAGGGATCATTATAGGCTTCAATGATTATATTGGTTGGGGCGTAACGAATGCGGGTAGAGATGTTAAGGATTGGTATGAGGTAATTTTTAAAGATCAGCAGAAAGATTTCTACAAATATGATCATGGATGGTTGGCAACGTCAAAAGTATTTGAAGAAATAAAAGTAAAAGGTGCTCCTTCTGTATTTGATACCATCTTATTTACGCATTTAGGTCCTGTTGTTTATGAAGATTTTGTGACCCAAGCGGGCAATAAGAATTTCGCATTGCAATGGATGGCTCATAAAGGAAGTCAAGAATACATGACCTTCTATAAATTAAACAGAGCTAAAAACTTTGAAGATTATTTGGAAGCTTTAAAATTCTATGAATGTCCTGCACAGAATTTTGTTTTCGCTTGTGTAGATGGAGACATTGCCTTGAGGCAACAGGGAAGTTTTCCGATTCTAGCAAAGAACGAAGGTCTATTTTACATGGATGCTGCTCAGCATAAAGCGTGGGATAAATATATTCCTTTTGACGAAATCCCTATGAATCACAATCCAGAACGAAATTTTGTAAGCAGTGCGAATCAAATCGTGGCCGATTCTACTTATCCTTATTTTGTAAATGGAGTGTTTGAGTATTATCGCAACCGAGTAATTAATATGGAGCTGCGTAAGATGCATAAAGCAACCTTAGCAGATTTTAAAGCTTTACAATTCAACAATTACAATCTAATGGCCGCAGAAAATCTACCATTCATGTTGCGCTATCTGGACAAAAGTAGTTTAGATGTAGAGGGGCAAAAACTATTTGATGCTTTGGATTCTTGGGATTATGAAAATACGGCGGTTTCCCTAACCGCTACCTACTTCCAACTTTTTTCAGATGCCTATTACACCCTACTTTGGGATGAATTTGTAGAGTCTGAGGTTCCTGGAGGATGGGATCCATTCAAATGGAAAGACGGCTGGAAAGCGCCAAATGAATTTCAAACCCATCGACTTTTACAAGACAGCATTCAACATCCGTTCATAGATAATCTTGGAACAGAAAGGGTTGAAACATCTAAAGATTTAATGAAGATGGCATTTGCACAGATGCAAAATACGGTGACTACGCTGGAAGTAAAAGAATGGGGGAAATACAAAAATACGCTGATAGAACATCTCGCAATGATTCCTGCTTTTTCTACCAATTTGGATGTGGGAGGGAACTATAAAATTGTAAATGCTACGGGGAAGTATCACGGTCCTAGTTGGCGTATGATTTTGGATTTTGCTGGCGGAAAAATAAAAGGATATGGGGTGTATCCAGGAGGTCAGAGTGGCAATCCAGGTAGTAAGTACTATGATAATATGGTAAATGAGTGGGCCAATGGAGATTATCACGAGTTAATCTATACTACGGATAGAAGTACTTATCAGACAGCTCAATTTATTAAAGTAAATTTTAAAACCAAGTAAAATGAAGGTATTGTTTGCATTTATATTGATAATCATTTTAGGCTTTGTCACACAATTGTTTCTCCCTTGGTGGGTCGTTGCGATTGTTTGCTTCCTTATAGGACTTACGTTTGTAGAAAAAACAAAGTACGCCTTGTTTACGGGTTTCTTTGCCGTTTTTACTTTGTGGGGAATCACCGCTTTATTGACTTCCTATCAAAATGATTTTGTTTTGATAAATCGTATGAGTGAACTGCTCCCTGTTCACAATGCCTGGTTGATTATGTTATTGACCGCTGTAATGGGTGGATTAATCGGAATGTTGAGTACCTTAAGTGGCTACTATTTGCAAACTATTAATAATAAACCGAAACGGAAGTTTAAGTAGTTTATTTGTACTTCTAGTTTATAGAAATCAGTGTTACATCAAAAATAAGTACAGCTCCACCGGGAATACTCCCTCTGCCATCATTGCCATAAGCTAGACTAGAGGGAATAAGTAAAATACCACTTCCGCCTTCTTTTAAATAAGGAATCCCTTCAGTCCAACCCGCAATTACTTGTTGTAAACCAAATGAGATACCTGATGAATCGCTTTCGTCAAAAACGGTTCCGTTTGTAAAATAGCCTTTATATGCAACCGTTACATTATCTGTTGTTATTGGAAATACGCCAGTGCCAGGATCATTAATAATATAATGCAAGCCAGAGTTACTTTTTTGTGCAGTTAAATTATTATTGGCAAGGTAGCTTAGGATTTCTTGTTCGTTCTCTGCTGTATAGTCTTTATTTTTATCGGAATTACAAGCAGTAAATAAAACTAGCGCAAAAGCAATCAATATATTTTTCATAATTTTAGTTTCTTCCAACGAATATAAGTGAATAAATTTGTCTTAATTCTATTGACAAAAATTAAACTTTCAATTATCCGGTTCGCCTACTCGTTTCTAGTGAAAACCATGCTGTCCGAAGCATGAGCGCCGCTTGCTAAGGACAGCGTGGTAAATTAACTGTGATAATTAAAAAATTACATCTTTTTGTAATTTCTTATCTATTTTTTGTTGCACTTACTACTTGAACTTAGGTTTGTATGCAATACAAATTTCCTAAAGCCCAGGCATAGCAGGGTTCGTGGAGAGTTTCAGGTACTTGCGTTGTGTATATAACACCATCGTTAAATGGAGACCTACTTATCTTCGATCTGTAATTTCAATAGTTTTGAATAAAATCCATCCACAACTTTAAGTAAGGCTTTGTGCGTGCCACGTTCTACTATCTTGCCTTGATTCAAGACTAAGATTTCATCGGCACTTCGTACAGTACTTAATCGATGAGCAATAATGAAAGTTGTTCTATTTTGCATTAGGTTTTCCAGTGCATCCTGTACTTGTTTTTCGGACTCGGCATCTAAGGAACTTGTCGCTTCATCCAACACTAAGATATCTGGATTTTTTAAGATGGCTCTTGCTATAGCAACGCGCTGCTTTTGGCCACCGGACAACTGAACACCACGCTCTCCTACTAGTGTGTTAAATTTCTCTGGGAAACCTTCTATAAAGTCGAGGGCATTTGCTTGGTCTGCCGCGGCTTTGACTTCTTCAAGTGTAGCATCGAGTTTGCCATACTTGATATTTTCCAAAATACTTCCTCCAAACAGAATCACTTCTTGAGGAACAATCCCGATAATTTTACGAAGGGATTTTATCTCTAACTCTTGGATGTTTTTCCCATCAATCAGAATTTGTCCATGCTCCAAATCATAAAAACGACTGAGTAATTTCACAATCGTAGATTTACCTGAACCACTACTCCCTACTAAAGCAATTTTCTGGCCTTTCGTAACTTCAAAATTAATTTGATGCATTACTTCAATATCCTTTCTACTTGGATAGGAAAATGCTACATTTTCAAAGGTGATACTACGCTTGAATGAAGCCGCTAATATTGGGCTATCTTCAATGCTTAACTCTTGATCTTCATCTAAGATTTCCTTTACTCGTTCGGTTGCACCTAAAGCACCTAACAACTCAGTGTATTGATTTCCTAAACCAGCAATTGACCCCCCAATAACCATGGCGTAAAAAATAAATGCAGTCAATTCTTCTACCGATAAATTTCCTTTGTAAACTTCTATTCCTCCCATCCACAAGATAAAGAAAAGGGCGCCGAACAAACCGGTAATAATGAATGTGAAAAAGACTCCTTTCGCTCTTGCATATTTCAAAGCTATTTCTACCAATTCAAACATCTTCGCACTATAGCGATTCAATTCAAACTTCTCGTTAACGTATGCTTTTACAGATTGAAAAGATTGAAAAGTTTCGTCTACTATTACATTCGTTTGCGCTAAATATTCTTGTCGGTCCTTTGCCAATTTCTTAATGTATTTTCCGAAAATGATAGCCAACATGATGACTAAGGGAAAGACAGCCAGCATGACAATAGTCAACTTCACAGAATAGACTAACAATAGTCCCACCCCGAGGACAAACACTATGATTTGACGTAAGAATTCTGGAAGGGTTATGGAGAAAGCCGTTTGCAATTTTTCTACGTCGGTGGAAAGTCTACTTACCACGTCTCCTACTCTATTTTTTTCAAAGAATTCTAGGGGTTGAGAAAGCAATTTATTGTAGAGATCAATTCTAATTTTAGCCAAAGCATTTTCCGTTACAATAGCGAATAAATTCACTCTTAAATAAGACAATATTCCTTGAGAAATAAGGATAGCTAAAAACAACCAACCATATTGATAAATGTTTACATGCATATTGAGGTAAGGAACAAAAGTATCTCCTTTAGCCGCCTTCAACATTTGCCCTACTGCAGCGGGAACCACCATAAAAATGATGCTTGTCAATGAAAGAAAAATTAGCCCTAAAATAAAATTAGATCGATACGGCTTGATATACTTGTACAAATGCTTTGCCGCATTAAGTTGTTTTTTACTGGCCTTTCTTGGCTTTACGTCTTCTTCCATTCAGCTTTACGTCTTAATTGATAATTATTAAAATAAGTTTATAATTTTAAAATAAAGCGGTAATATCTTTTATCCCAATTTGTCGCTGTGCGAGAAAACCTTCTGCATATTTAACGCCTGTAATTTGACCAAATTCATGCCCTCTAGCTTTCAAAAATTCCAAAAATTCTGGCGTACTAATGAAGGTATCTTTTTCTTTAGAATTCGGATCAAAAAACTGTGATTTATAAGCTAGAATAGCTTGCATTTTCACCTCATGGTAATCAGAAATATCCACCACAAAATCAGGTTTAATGTATGTTGCTTGAATATAATTATAAACTGTTTTAGGACGCCAAGCTTTTTGCAACTCCCCGTTAAAACTTGTTTCAATTTTTGCTAGGCCCGACATAAATGCAGCATCTGAGCAAAGCTGTGCGGCTTTTCCATGATCAGGATGTCGATCGTAAGGCGCATTAATTAAAATAACATCAGGTTGGTACTTCCGAATAGCTTGAATAACTTTTAATTGATGTGCTAAATCATTCATGAAATAGCCATCTTCCATTTCAAGATTTTCACGTACGGCTAACTTTAAAATTTTAGCAGCATCATGGGCTTCTTTCATTCTTTGCTCGGGAGTTCCTCTTGTACCTAATTGACCTTTGGTTAAATCCACCACCCCGGTCAATTTACCCATTAAGGCATGTTTGTAGAGCGTTGCTCCACAAGCCAATTCAACGTCATCTGGATGTGCCCCAAAGGCAAGGATATCTAGTTTCATCATTTAGGTTTAAGTCATGAATAAGCTTTTGAAAATACCATCACATGTAGGTAATTATTTAGCTAGTAATTTATCAATTGCCGTTCTTACTTTATTAGAGTTCGGATTGGTGATGGTATAAAAATAGTCAACCACTTCTCCTTGCTTGTTCACTAAGAATTTATGAAAATTCCATTTAGGTGTAGAGTTCACCTTCCCATTCAAATCTTTATTAGATAAGTATTGAAATAGTGGTGCGGCTTTTTCTCCTTTCACATCTACTTTATCAAAAATTTTGAAGGTAACGCCATAATTGATTTGGCAGAACTCATTCAAGGCTTCTCCTTCCAAAGGCTCTTGATCTTGAAATTGGTTGCTCGGGAAACCCAATATTTCGAAATCTTTGTCTTTATAATCTTGGTATAAAGCTTCCAAATCTTCAAATTGAGGTGTAAATCCACACTTAGATGCGGTATTTACGATAAGGAGCACCTTACCCTTATAATCCTTTAAATCTTTCGATTTGCCACCAATTTCGTCTACGCTTATGTTGTATATATTTTTCATATTTACATTCTCTTTTTTAAAGCTTCAAAAAGATCAAAAGGCGTTTTAATAGAAGCCCCTTGAATCATCCAATCGGGAACGCTACCACCTGGATCTGTTTGATACTCGATACTTACTTTAGTTCCTAAATTTGTTTTAACAAAATGCCATTCGCCAAAATAAATGGGTATTCGGACTACATCAGTTTTAACTTCTACATAGTTCGATTTATTAGTCATCAAAATTTTGTAGCCCCCTGGGATAGGAACTTTTTTAATATTAACAATTACGTCCCTATTCGCTGCCGGCCAAGGAGTTAAGTAAACTGCATAATAAATTAACTCGTCGCTACTTATGGATTTAAGAAGTTGAACTTTCGCACAATCGGGCATCCAACTGGTATAAGCTTTCACGTCAAAGATAGCTTCGACTAATTTATCTACGGATGTACTTACAATCATGTCAGCTCTTGAGGCCTTCATTCTGTATTGAGTTGATGACTTGGTATAGACTGTTATCCCGTCCTTTGCTTTCTCTTTTACCCAAGCTTGAGCACTTGCTTCAGGAATAAAGCTCAAGAGAGCTAGTATTATGAATAAATTCTTCATAGTTTCTATTTACTTATCGCTTAAAAGGCCAAGATTGTGCCAATCTAAATAATCTCATTTTCAGCTAAAAAACGTTCCGCTTCTAAAGCCGCCATGCATCCTGTACCAGCTGCCGTAACTGCTTGACGAAACACACTATCTTGCAAGTCGCCACAAGCATAAACGCCTTCCACATTTGTTTGAGAGGAATCTGCTTTTGTGAGTACATAGCCTACTTCATCTGTTTTGAGATACTCTTTAAAAACAGCTGAATTTGGATTATGACCAATGGCTACAAAAAATCCTTTTACTGGAATTTCAGTTTTTTCTCCAGTTACATTATTCATAATTCTAACAGCTTCGACTTCCTCTTCACCCAAAATTTCATCCGTTTCTGAGTTCCAATATACTTTTATATTTTTTGTTTTCAGCACCCTGTCTTGCATAATTTTTGAAGCACGCATTTCATCTCTACGCACAATCATATGAACTGTCGTGCAAAGTTTTGACAAATAAAGGGCTTCTTCAGCCGCAGTATCCCCTGCGCCTACAATCCCCACTTCTAAATTTTTATAAAAGAAACCGTCACATACGGCGCAAGCGGAAACACCTCTACCATTTAATCTCTTTTCAGAAGGAATACCCAACCATTTTGCTGAGGCGCCCGTTGCCAAGATAACCGTTTCTGCTTGCACTTGTTTTTCGCCATCTATTGTTAGCGTAAAAGGTCGCTTTGAAAAGTCTACTTTAGTAATCATGCCGTAACGAATGTCTGTTCCGAATCTTTCTGCTTGCGCCTTGAAATCATTCATCATTTGAGGGCCCATAACACCATCTGCATATCCAGGGTAATTCTCCACATCAGTTGTTTGCATTAGCTGACCACCTGGCTCGAGTCCCATATACATAATAGGGTTCATGTTTGCTCTTGCCGCATAGATTGCGGCGGTATATCCTGCCGGTCCCGAACCAACAATAATTACGTTGTGTTTTTCCATCTTATATTCTATTTTTTATTATTGTATTTGTATCGTTGTATAGCTTGTATTATATCCTGCCCAGATACCGAATCCGCCATTGATATTACCTTGAATTATCGTAGCTGCAGAAAATGGAGTGTCCCCTCCATCATTAAAAACAGAGAACCAAAAACGGTAAGTAGCCTCATCTATATTTTGCCACTTGAGGGTAACCTTATCTCCTACTTCAAACAATCCTATAATACTAACATCGGCATTCTCATTATCGCCGTATCCACGCAATAAAGGTAAAGTTATTGTACCGCTACCAGCATAAATTCCATTATCAGATAAACCTCCTCCGAAATAATCGGGAATATAGTAAGCTGAAGAATCGTTTTTTCTATTCGCTAGTAATACAAAAGCATCAAAATTATCGGGAACAGTTAAATTAACTTTCACTTGAGCAAAATTAGGATCATCTTGGTCAATATCGTAAGTCAAGAAATTAATATCTTGCTTTAAAGGAATCGTTGTAATAGCAGAAATTTGTTTTCCATTCACCTCTATTTCTAACTCATAAGAAAATCCACCTTTACCAATTATAGTATTTGTTGTATCAATATAAAAATTTACTGTATTGATATAAATTATTAATGCAACAGCGGCATTTCTTTCACTTTCTTCCTCTACTCCAGAAAAAAATTGTTCGACAAAAGCGATCTGTTCATCGAGTGTTAAAGGTGCCAAAAATGGCACTAACTCACTGAAAATTCTAGGAGTTCTGATTGCATCCAAAAACTGATCTAATAAATCTTGCGGCAAGCCGTACAAATCTTGCTCGACCAAAAATGTTTTCGGTCCGTTATTTTCAGAAACACTGATAGTTGCATTTTTAATATTTAAAGAATCCGTAAGCGTTGCTTGTTGAAAACTTCCATACCCTGAAAATTGTCTAGAAAGCATTACTAGAGGTCCTGAATTATCATAAATCCAAGATTCAACAACGGGGTCATTTTCGCCGGGAGCTATATCTAAAATAATATCCTTCTCACAAGAGAAAACCATTGTGGAAATCAATAAACTCGAAATTGCAAATATGATATTTTTCATTTTTAGTATTTAAAATTCCAAGTTACGGTTGGTAAAATAGGAAATAAAGAAACTTGTTTCGCCTGAATATTAAATTCTCCTGAAGAATTAAAACTAATGTCATCAAAAATAAAATATGGATTTTGGCGACTGTATAAATTATAAACAGAGAAGTTTAAATCAGAATATCTCTTTTTATTATCTTTTAATATAAAAGTTGCTCCAACGTCTAATCGATGATAAGCTGGCAATCTCAGACTATTTCGATCACCGTACTCATTAACTATGTTTCCAGAAATAAAGTATCTGTTTACAACAGGTGTTGTTGTTTGGCCAGAACCATAAACGAAAGTTGCACTAAGACTCCAGCGTTCATTAATTTTATATTGCAACACAACGGATGCGTCGTGTCGTCGGTCATACTTGTTAAAGAAAGTTTTTCCATTATCTATATCGGGGAAAGTTCGAGTGGTCCAAGCTAAAGTATACCCTATCCATCCCGTAAATTTCCCTTTTCTTTTGGCGACAAAGAACTCTGCGCCATAGGCTTGTCCCTGACCAAAAACAAATTGATCTTCAATTTCTTCGTTGGCAGAAACTATTGGAGCATTTCCATACTCCACTTGATTCCACATTTTCTTATAGTAAGCTTCTATAGAGGTTTCATACATATTATCTTTAAAATTTCTGAAGACTCCCAACGAAACTTGTGCGCCAATTTCTGGTTTTACGATATCGGTGCTAGACACCCATAAATCTGTTGGCAACGTTGTGGTGGATTGTGATACGGAATGAATGTATTGGTAATTTAAATTGGCTCCTGTTTTTATAGAAGTTTCGTCATTAATCTTAATACGCGCATTAAATCTCGGTTCTGCACCGAAGTAGGTAGCATAAGATTGAAATGCACCCTTACTTACCGTATCAACAGGAACAGCTCCGTCGAAATATACTCTTTCATTTGGTCCAGTGCTTGCATATAATGACCCACGCAGTCCGAAATTAATTTTCAACCAAGGAGCGATATCAACTTCATCTTGAACAAACAAAGCAAACTCATGACCATACTTTACATCAATATCTGAAGTGAATTTAGTCTCTTCCAAATTTGCTTCAAACACATTCGGGGTAAACTGATGAAAGATGTATTCATATCCTGCTTTAAATTTATTGGTAATCTTTGGAAAAAATTCAATAGTTCCTTTTAGTCCATAATCTCTAATTCCAGAGTTTAACTGGAAACTATTGTTTTGAAAGCCCGCCTTAATTTTTGAAGTGTAATCATTAAAAACAAAAGTATTGTTCATGAATACTTTCCCATTAAATTGGTGATTCCAACGAACGCTGGTAGTCGCGTTGCCATAAGGTAGTTCAAATGTCAATCCATTACTTCCACCAGAACTAAAAGAAAATCTATCTCTACCAAAATAGGCGCTAACAAACAATCGATCCTTTTCTCCTAACTTAAAATTCATTTTCCCGTTAATATCAAAAAACCAAGGGATATTTATTGGCCTCTCTTGATTTTTCAGAATAGGATTAAGAATAAAAGGTAAATAAGTAAATCGACCTGAGACAATAAAAGCAGCTTTGTCTTTGATGATTGGCCCTTGCGCAGTAATTCTAGAAGAAATAAATCCTATCCCTCCTTCCACTTCATACTCCTTCGTATTTCCCTCGCGCATGGTAATATCTAAAACAGAAGAAATCCTTCCACCATATTCGGCAGGTATTCCCCCTTTTATTAAAGTTGAACTTTTTATAGCATCCGCATTAAAAACCGAAAAGAAACCTAACAAGTGACCTGGATTATAAACGGTTGCATTATCAAGAAGTACCAAGTTCTGAGCAGGTCCTCCTCCTCTAACGTATAAACCTGAGTTTCCCTCTCCTGCACTTGCAACACCAGGCAACAATTGTAAGGTTCTAAAAATATCAGCTTCACCAAGTAAAGCTGGCAATTCCTTAACGGTTTTCATTTCTAACTCAATAACACTTGTTTGTGCATCGTCTATATTCTTGTCTTCTTTTTTACCTGTTACGGTTACTTCTGCCGTAACGACTTCATTTTCCTGTAATTCAATATTAAAGGTGAAGTCTTTGTCTAGAACAAATGTCTTTTCGACATCTTTCATACCTAGATAGGAAAAAATTAAAGTGTAGCTACCCGGAAGGGTACTAATAGAATAAAATCCATAGACATTTGTAGTCGTACCTTTGATTAATTCTTTAATGTAAACGTTAGCCGCATAGAGATCCTCTCCTGTTTTAGCATCTTTCACATAGCCACTCACCGTAAACTGTTTTTGGGCCAACACATTGCTGAGCACAAAGAGGATGAAAAACGGTAAAAGCAGCAATCTTTTTAACATAGATTAAATTTTGGCGAAGATAAGCATTTTAAAGATGTTGAATAAACAAGATTCGTTGAATAATGTCAACAAGAGCTAAACAAAATGGGTGTCAATTAGTTCGTTAATTTCATTATATCTTAAGGTGGATTCAGAATTATTGATAAAATACAATAAAACGATTTTTAAAATTCGTTTAGATAAAGAACTTTAAAAAATGCAATCCTGTCTGGTAAAAAATTATTGGAAGCGCCATTCAAGGATTCGCCTTATGAATGTCCCCGATTCTAATATTAGCTTGTGTGGCTTTGCTAAAAAAAAGGGCTCCAAAAGAGCCCTCATTATTTTCAATTATACATTCAAAAAATATTTCTTATCCGCATGAAAGCGGAAAGCAACTATTTTTTTATTACATCATACCTGGCATTCCGCCACCCATGCCACCTGGCATTCCGCCTTGTCCTGACGTTTCTTCAGGTTTGTCTACAATTACGCATTCCGTAGTCAATAGCATACCTGCAACAGATGAAGCATTTTCTAATGCAACTCTTGTTACTTTCGTTGGATCAATAATACCAATTTTCTTCAAATTGTCATATTTATCTTCTCTAGCATTATAACCAAAGTCACCTTTACCTTCACGAACTTTATTCACTACTACACTTCCTTCAACACCGCAGTTTGCAGCTATTTGACGCAATGGCTCTTGAATAGCTCTCTTGATGATTTCGATTCCAACATTTTGGTCTTCGTTATCTCCTCTTAATTTATCTAAGTCGCCTATAGCTCTAATGTAAGCAACACCTCCACCTGGAACAATTCCTTCTTCCACAGCTGCTCTTGTAGCGTGTAAAGCATCATCTACTCTGTCTTTCTTCTCTTTCATTTCTACTTCACTTGGCGCACCAACATAAAGTACAGCAACACCACCAGCTAATTTAGCTAGACGTTCTTGCAACTTTTCTTTATCGTAATCTGAAGTTGTATTCTCTATTTGCGTTTTGATTTGAGCAACTCTTGCTTTAATACTTGCTGCTTTACCAGCACCATTTACAATCGTAGTATTGTCTTTATCAATCACCACTTTTTCCGCAGTTCCTAGGTCGCTCAATTCTACAGCTTCTAATGTTCTACCAGTCTCTTCAGCGATCACAACTCCTCCAGTTAATATAGCTAAGTCTTCCATCATGGCTTTTCTTCTATCGCCAAAACCTGGTGCTTTCACTGCAGCAACTTTAATTGTTCCTCTTAACTTGTTTACGACCAAGGTAGTTAGCGCTTCTCCGTCTAAATCTTCAGCAATGATAACCAAACCTCTTCCACTTTGAGCCACTTTTTCAAGCGTTGGCAACAAATCTTTCATTGAAGAAATCTTTTTATCATAAATTAAGATGTAAGGATTCTCCATTTGAGTTTGCATTTTCTCCGTATCTGTTACAAAATATGGAGATAAATAACCTCTGTCAAATTGCATACCTTCTACGGTTTCTACATAGGTTTCTGTTCCCTTCGCTTCCTCAACAGTAATCACGCCTTCGTTACCTACTTTCTTCATTGCTTCAGCAATTAAAGAACCGATGGTTTCATCGTTGTTGGCAGAAATCGTAGCAACTTGTCTAATTTTTTCAATGTCGTTTCCAACGTTCTCGCTTTGCTTTCTGATGTTCGCGATTACGGCTTCAACTGCTTTATCCATTCCTCTTTTCAAATCTAAAGGGTTGGCACCAGCGGCTAAAGACTTTAAACCTGGAGCGATGATTGCTTGCGCTAATACGGTAGCGGTAGTTGTACCGTCACCTGCTAAATCATTGGTCCTAGAAGCCACTTCCTTCACCATTTGAGCACCCATGTTTTCAATTGGATCTTGTAATTCTATTTCTTTTGCTACGGTAACACCATCCTTTGTAATTATTGGAGAACCGAATTTTCGATCGATTACTACGTTTCTTCCTTTAGGACCTAAAGTTACTTTTACAGCATCTGCTAATTTATCCACACCAGCTTTCAAACCGTTACGTGCTTCTACTTCAAATTTTATTATTTTCGACATTTTTATAGATGTTTTAGTTTATTAAATGATTTAAACGATAGCCAAGATATCTGACTCTCTCATAATTAAATACTCTTTTCCGTCAACGCTAATTTCTGTTCCTGAATATTTACCATATAGAACAACATCACCAACTTTCACTTTTGGTTTCATCATTTTCTCATCTTCATCACTTACGGAAACAACTTTACCTTTTTGTGGTTTTTCTTTTGCTGAATCAGGAATGATAATTCCACTTAATGTTTTTTCTTCAGCTGCCGCAGCTTCAATAACAACTCTGTTGTTCGTGCCCGCTATTGGTTTGATGTTAATTTTACTCATAACTATTTAGATTTAGATTTTTTATTGTATAAATACTGATAAGCACTTTCTATGCCAAGGCCGTAAAAAGAAACATTGTCAGTCGATAGCTTACAATGTGTCATGTTTGTGTGAAGATGTGGTGTAAAAATGACATCTTATTCAATTAGGAATTGACAATTATTAATCTCGATAGAAATCGGGATAGCTGGGCTTTATTTTACTACTGACTACTGAACAAAAAAAAGCGCTTTGAATAAACAAAGCGCCTTGTCATTATATTAAAAGTAAATCTTATTGCTATTCCTCTTCTGTGACAGGCAGAGGCAAAGTTTGTAAGGTTTCTACTCCAGCATTTGGATTAAAGTCTCCATTATCATTAAAAATTTCAGCGTCAGACTTTTGAATAGCATCCGGACTATCTGCTCCACTAATAAATAATACAGAAGACATACTTAAGATTACAATTGCTAAAGCTAAATACCACGTTACATTTTCTACCAAACCGGTAGAGTTCTTAGCACCAAAAACTTGAGAGCTCACCCCACCTAAGGATTGAGACAAGCCACCACCTTTAGGGTTTTGAACTAAAACAACTAAACTTAGCAATACACAAAGGATTAAAATTATTATTGAAATTACGATATACATTATAAACTATTTTTTAAATTCTCAATTTGACGTGCAAAACTAGAACTTTTTTTCGGATATTTTATACTTAACTCCTTATAAATAGTGATAGCATCTTGAATTTTACCTTGATTAACTAAAATTTGAGCGTAAGTTTCGCTTACAGCATGCTTAAAAGCACCCAGTCCTTGTTCCTTTTTATTTTGTTTTAGTTCAATTTGATTCACTATGAAATCTTCTAATTTGAGATTGGATTTTTTAACCTCCATCATCAATTCAGCTTCATGCGCTACCGCCATATCGATAGGAACTCTTTCCTGTTTTGTATCAATTGGCTTTACGCTATTTTCATTAGATTTTGAATCGACCGCTTTCTTGTGCTTCAGCCAATCTGTGAAGGATTTGATAGTAGGTTCCGCTTTTTCAATTTTATCTGACGACTTACCAATTTTATCACCTTTTTTCTTGACAGGCGGTAATTTTACTTTTTCTTTCTTCGTTACAATGGGCGCTTCTTTGCGCTTTCTGCTTATTTCCGCTATTAAGGCTTTTAAATTTTCGTTGTCATCACTATCCTCTACTTGCTGCGTTATAGACTCCACAGCTGAGGTGCTGCCTTCTTCAGCTTGCAGAATTTCAGCTTTTTCTAGGATATCGTTCAACTCATCATCAATAGATCCTTGCTCTTGTTCTACATGCTCATCAGCATATGTTTGATTAAATTTTTGATGAACCCTGTCATACAGGACCGATCGATTTAAAACATTAACCGCAATAGCGGGTAATTCGGCTTCAAATTTTACTGAATCTACTTGCTTTAAGTAAACCGCTTTTAAAAGGAAGGCACTTTGAAAACAAGGGTATTCTATGCAGAGCTTCTCCACAGCTTCCAAATCAAAATTGGGAAGTTGCCCGTTTTGAATAGTCTCTATTTGGCTTATGTAAGTTTGGTCTACCACTTCACAAAGGCTTTGTTAAAAATATCATCTACAAGTTGTGTGCTAATTTCATTAATAATCGTTTCCTCAACGGAACTTAGATCTTCCGATACGGGATAATCTGCAAATCTGGTAAATTTTTGTTGTTCAAAACCACCGTCTTCTTCAATTCGATTAAAGAAAGTAATATTCACCGTCATGGTAATTCTTCTTAAATCAGAAGTTGTATTTCCGGATGGTGCTTGAATGGTATAAGCATAATTGGATATTTCCCCAGAAAACTGGACATCTCCATTACTATTCGTAGATTGTAAATTGGTATTGGTAATCATCTTATCTTTCAACAAATTAGTAAATATATCACTTGCAGACGCAGGGCCATTTCCACTCTTATTGTAAATATACGCTACCGATATCGTTTTAATATCTGGATTGACGTTGGCACCCGTAAAACTATAAATTTTACAAGAGCTAAGGGCTATTGTTAAGGCTAAAAAAAGAATTGAATTTTTCATAAATTAATTTCGTATTCTTTGATTTTACGATAAAGTGTTCGTTCAGAAATCCCTAATTCATCTGCTGCATCCTTTCTTTTTCCTTTAAATTTCTCCAAGGACTTGATGATCATTATCTTCTCCATATCTGCTAAGGAATAAGTTTCTTCAATTTCCACACTGTCTTTAAAACGTTCATTATCTGAAATTATGCGCGGATCTTTAGAAAGTGACTCAGCAGGATCTATTTGGAAGTTTTGAGGAATGTAATTATGTGGTAAGTCGTCAAAGTCGTTCTTGCTTGTAACGCCGACACCTTTAATAGATTCCGCAGAAAAATTATTCGATTTCGCCATTTGTAAAACAAATTTCTTCAACTCATTCATATCATTCTTCAAATCAAACATAATCTTGTATAAGATTTCTCTTTCTGAGAAACTATCTCCTTGTCCATCCACTAACTTAGGTAAATTGCTTGTTGTGGCATCCGGTATAAAACGGGACAATTCTTCTGCATTTACCTCTTTATTATTCGATAAAATAGTACATTGTTCTGCCACATTTTTCAACTGACGAACATTCCCAGGCCAATTATAGCGCAATAAGAGAGCACTTGCATCTTCTGTTAACCGAATGTGTTCGATTCTATTTCGTTCCGCAAAATCAGCAACAAACTTTCTGAACAATAACTCCACATCACTTCCTCGATCCCGAAGGGCAGGCATTTCAATTTCAACAGTACATAATCGATAATATAAATCTTCTCGAAACTTTCCTTTACGAATGTTTTCTAACAAATTAATATTCGTTGCTGCTACTACTCTAACATCTGCGCTTTGAACTTGAGAAGACCCCACTTTTAGAAACTCTCCTGTTTCCAACATTCGAAGCAACCTCGCTTGAGTTCCAATAGGCATCTCACCAATCTCATCTAAGAAAATAGTTCCTCCATCTACGGTTTCAAAATAGCCTTTACGTTTGTCATTTGCTCCAGTAAAAGAGCCTTTTTCGTGTCCAAACAATTCAGAGTCAATCGTGCCTTCCGGAATAGCCCCGCAGTTCACAGCAATAAACTTATTGTGTTTTCTAGTACTTAGCTGATGAATAATTTGTGAGAAAACTTCCTTACCCGTTCCACTTTCTCCACTTATTAAAACAGACAAGTTCGTAGGAGCCACACGTTCTGCTATGTTAATAGCATAGTTCAATGCCGAGGCATTTCCAATAATTCCAAATCTTTGTTTTATTCCTTGTGTGCTCATTTTATTCAATTATGAATTATGAATTAATCATTTTTCATTAAACATTAATAACCTTTCCTATCAGAACATTCGAGCTACAATCTACAATTTCGCATGTCACATAATCTCCCGGTTTGTGATTTCCTCTTGGAAAAACGACCATGTTGTTTTGATCATCTCTTCCACTTAAATCGGCTTCACTTTTCTTTGAGCTTTTCTCTATTAGAACTTCTACAATCTTCCCTACTTGCTTCTTGTTCAATTCTAAAGAATTCATTTTTTGAATGGAAATAACTTCAGATAGTCTTCTTTTCTTCACTTCTTCTGGCACATCATCTGCATATCGCTTCGCCGCCAAAGTACCTGGTCGCTCAGAGTAGAAATACATATAGGCCATATTGAATTTCACTTCTTTCATTAAAGAAATGGTTTCTTCATGTTGCGCCTCTGTTTCCCCGCAGAAACCGGTAATGATATCGGTAGATAATCCACAATTGGGAATAATTCTATTAATTGCCGCTATTCGATCCAAGTAATACGCTCGAGTATACCCTCTGTTCATTCTTTCTAGGAGTTCACTATTTCCGCTTTGGACAGGAAGGTGCACGAAATTGCAAATGTTCTTATACTTCGCAATGGTATACAAAACATCATCCTGCATATCCTTTGGGTGTGAAGTTGAAAACCGAACGCGCAAATTGGATGCCACTTGAGCCACTGCTTCTAATAAATTTGCAAAATTGAATACTTCATCTGTATCCTTTAAATCAATAAGTTTCTTTCCTCTTATCTTTTCGTCTTCACTCCATCTGTAAGAGTCCACATTTTGACCTAATAAGGTCACCTCTCTATATCCATTATTGTAGAGATCTTGAACTTCAGCAACAATACTATCTGGATTTCGGCTTCTCTCTCTTCCTCTTGTTTGTGGTACAACACAAAAAGAACAGATGTTGTCGCAACCTCTCGTAATTGAAACGAAGGCATTCACTCCATTAGATGCTAAGCGCACTGGACTAATGTCGGCATAGGTTTCATCTCTAGAAAGCAGCACGTTAATTGCTTTTTGTCCAGATTCCGCCTCTGCTATTAAGGTGGGTATAGATCTATAAGCATCTGGACCGATAACCATATCGACCAATTGCTCCTGTTCTAAGAATTTATCTTTTAAGCGCTCTGCCATGCAACCTAAGACGCCTACAAGAGCTGCTTTATTTCTTTTCTTCACACTTTTAAAGTGCTGCAATCGTTTGCGCACCGTTTGTTCTGCTTTATCTCTGATAGAACAGGTATTAATGAAAACTAAATCAGCTTCATTATAATCTTTGGTAGAATCGTAACCATTTTCTGCGAGAATAGAGGCTACTACCTCACTATCTGCAAAGTTCATAGCGCAACCGTAACTTTCGATGTAGTATTTCTTTCCGTTGCTTTTAACATGAGTTGGACGCACCTTTTCCAAGGCTTTACCTTGAAGCGTTTCATCCAAGCTCTTTGTTTTTAATTCAAAAGGAACTTCGTTATTATACAATTCCGACATGCAATAAATTATTGAAGGCTAAAGATAAGGAAAAAGGAAGCGTAAACTGACAGTTTGTCAGATAATTATTCAAGCTATATTTTTTTTGAGAAGCCTTCCCCCGAAAAAAAGTATTCAAGTTTATCCGCCTTTTTAATCAAAATAAACTATTCCTATCATTAAGACTAAAAAATCTATTCGATAAAATTTTAAGAAGTATTTCCCTAATAAAGCTTGTACAGTAAGAGTCTTATAACCTAAAAAACTACAAAGAGAACTTGAAGCTCAAATCAATTTGAACTTTAGACAGCGCACTCTCCTCAAAATTGAGAACGAAGTTCTCTTTAATATCCCCGAAAGTCGATGTTGCTAGATTAAAGACTTGAGCACCCTTGGCTTTATCTAAGTCTTGAAGATTTGTAAAGGCTAAATTGCCCTCTTTGACATAGGCAATGGCGTTTCTATTGAAACAATCAAAACCATATTTCACGCCTAATGCTTTAATGAAATGAACGCTACTATCTATGCTGCAACCACTTGCAGCTTCTTGAGATTGATCCACAATCAAGACTAACAGAGATTCAAACAAGACCCCAGAACTTGCTTTCAATCCTTTGCCGTGAGCTGCCCATTGTTGCGTAAAGGCTTTCATTTCAACTTGAATTTTAGCTTGCTCCTCCACGCTTAACTTTCGATCCGTTTGATAGACCCAAACTCTACTAGAGTTTGGGTATTCGGTATGTTTTTGTGTGAAAGTTGCTATATTCATTTTTATTCAATTTTAGAAGGATCTATTTCCGAATTTATTCATTCATTCAAAATTACAACCCTATATCTTCTAAACCTTGTCCTTGAGCGATTAGTTCTGCCAAGTCAAATACTTTCATGGTATGCGCACCAGCTTCATCCGTAGAAACGCCATCTTTCATCATGGTCATACAGAAAGGACAGGCCACCGCAACGATGTCTGCTTTCGTATCTCTGGCTTCCTTCGCTCTTTTTGCGTTAATTCTTTCTTTCCCAGGTTCATCCTCCTTAAACATTTGAGCACCACCAGCACCGCAGCACAAACCTTTGGTTTTACAGGACTTCATTTCTACCAATTCAGCATCCAAAGCTTCCAGAACTTTTCTCGGTGCTTCATAAATGCCATTGGCTCTACCTAGATAGCATGAATCGTGATAAGTAATTCTTCGTCCTTTGAAGCTACCCCCCTCTTTCATTTTGATTTTCCCTTCGTTGATCAATTGTTGTAAAAAGGTGCTGTGGTGAATGACCTCATAGTTCCCACCCAATTCAGGATATTCATTTGCTAGTATATTAAAGCAATGCGGACAAGTCGTCACGATTTTCTTAACTTCATAGGCATTTAACACTTCGATATTCGCATAAGCTGCCATTTGAAAAGCGAACTCATTTCCAGCTCTCTTCGCAGGATCCCCAGTACAAGATTCTTCCGTTCCAAGTACTGCGTAGTTCGTTCCAACCTCATTTAAAATTTTAATAAATGCGCGTGTTATTTTTTTCGCTCGATCATCAAAACTTCCAGCACATCCAACCCAAAAAAGTACTTCTGGTTTCTTGCCTTCCGCCATCATGGCTGCCATTGTAGGTATATTCATTTTATTTAGATTTAAGATTTAAGACGAAAGACATAAGACTTCGAGCTCAAATTTGATTTTATATATTTTTTTGGCCTTAAGCTACTGGCTTTAATTTTATTAAACATTTATTTTCAATTATGCATTATCCATGCTTAACTATCTATTAATCATTTGCCCAATTGAAACGATCTTGAGGACTAAATTTCCAAGGAGCTCCGTTGTTTTCAATATTACTGAACATCACGTTCCATTCTTCGGGTGAACTTGATTGTTCCAAGATTAGGTTTCTTCTTAACTGCATGATGATGTCTAGTGGTGTAATCGTTACTGGACAAGCTTCCACGCAAGCATTACAAGTAGTACAAGCTCTTAGCTCTTCTACGGATATGTATTCATCTGAAATCAGTGATTTCCCATCGTCCACAAAGACGCCATTTGCTCTGATATTCAAGGCAACTTCTTCGAGACGATCTCTAGTGTCCATCATTATTTTTCGAGGAGATAGTTTCTTCCCGGTTTGTGAAGCTGGACATTCCTCCGTGCACCTGCCACATTCTGTGCATGTATAAGCATCTAATAAATTCTTCCAAGTCAAATCCATGACATCCTTGGCTCCAAAAGTTGGGATCTCAGCTTCAACTCCATCCGCTGGTGCCGCATAAGCCGTTTCGGGATTCATCATTAATTGAATTTCCTTGGTAACCTCTGGCATGTTACTCAATTCTCCGTTTACTTTCAAGCTTGAGAAAAACACATTTGGGAAAGCCAACATAATGTGCAGGTGTTTTGAGTATGGTAAATAAACAATAAAAGCCAACACCCCTAAAATGTGTCCCCACCATCCTACGCGCTCAATAACATGCAAAGCTGTTTCGCCAAAGCCTGAGAAAATAGTTTCACCTAAAAATGCTGAGATTAGAAATGGATATTCATTATTGTTTAAAGCTTGATCACCTCCATTCATCATAAAGATGCAAGTAACCAAATAAATTTCTGCGTATAAAATGATGTTACCATCTAGCTTCGGCCAACCATTCATTTCAGAACGAACTAAACGAGGCACTTTTATCAAGTTTCTTCTTGCCAAGAATGCGAAGGTAGCCAACAAAGCAAATACAGATAGAATTTCGATACTATTCACTACAAAAACGTACAAACCAGTTAAGAATCCACTTCCTGAAATAGTATGATAAATTATCCGGTGACTTCCCGTAAATCCATCAATAAAAATCTCAACTAGCTCGATTTGGGTTACCAAGAAAGCTAAGTAAACCGCTAAGTGCAGTAAGGCAGGACCTACTTCCTTAAACATTTTCTTTTGTCCAAAAGCAATCAGCAAGACATTCTTGATTCGTTTACCTGTATCGCCTTCAATTTTCTTGTCCTTACCGAGGTTTATGTTTTTATAAATGTTGTAGAATTTCTTTCCACCGAAATAGAAAACACCTATATTTACAGTAATAAAGATTAAAATTTGCACTAACTTAAACATATCCATGGATTTGTGTTTTGAACTTCAAAAATATTCTATATTCATCACTTCCTATAACTTTAGCTTAAAATTAATTAAAAAAAGCCTAATTTTAAGTCAATCTAATTAATCAACGTTGTTTATGAAACATCTGTATCTATCTTTTGTTTTGAGTTTCACATTCCTCTTTACATATTCTCAATTTGGTCTTCTTCAAGATCAATATCTAGCTAAAATTGATGCGCAAGAAGAAGTTTCAATTATTGTTAAAGGCAATCTCAGCCAAATTAAAGCCATATGCGAAAGTATGCGCGTCAATTTAAAGTATGCCTACAAGGATTTAGCGGCTGTAAGTATAGCTAAAAACAAGTTGGATGCATTTTATTTGGCATTAGATGGAGCCACAATTCAATTGCCGCTTGCCAAGGCAAGTATTTTAATGGATACCGCTTTGATTCATAACAACGTAGTGCCTGTGCACAGCGGATTGAGTCCGCTTCTGCAAGCTTACACGGGTAAAGGAGTCATTATCGGTATTCTAGATTCAGGTATTTACTTCGAGCATCCCGATTTCAAAAATGCGGATGGTACTACAAGAATCCGATACATTTGGGATCAAAATATTACTGCGCCTTCTAACCCTCCAGCTCCTTATAATTTTGGCCAGGAATGGTCATGGCAAGATATTGACAATGGCTCCTGTAATCACGTAGAACCTGCTAGTCAATTTGGCCATGGCACCACGGTAGCTGGCGCGGCGTGTGGCAATGGACTAGCGACAGGCACACACAAAGGGGTGGCTCCAGATTGTGAAATCATTGCGGTGGCTGTAGATTATTATGGTAGTGATTTTTTAAGCAATACCGTTGATGCTATTGATTACGTATTTAAGAAAGCTGATGCCTTAGGCAAGCCATGTGTAATTAATACTAGTTTTGGAACCTATTTTGGATCTCACGATGGTAAAGACTTATCCGCTCAACTTATCGATGCTTTAATTGAAGAACGACCAGGAAGAGCTTTAGTAGCGTCTGCTGGGAATGGAAACAATATCAACCAAACCGCAGCAAGTTTTAAAGAAACACATTTGAGTTACACCTTAAGCAGTGACACTAATTTCACGTGGTTTAGAACCATGTCTTCTGGACAAGTTTATTTTGATTTGTGGTCAGATACGGCCAATTTTTCACTTGCTAAGTTCGCTATGGGAAATAGTTCAGCAACGACTTTTCAATCTCTTGGGAATCTAGCATTTATGGATGTGACTGATTTTGCTGGCAATTTGCAACAAGGGGTTTATCTCACTAAATTTGCATATGACGATAATAGTGTCAATTATGGCCAAGTGGAGATGTATTTAGAAGAATTTGAAGGCACTTACCATCTTGAATTTTTGGTTACTCCAGTGAATATTACTGACCTATGGCGTTTTCAATTGACAGGACAAGGAACCTTTGACATATGGAGTTCATCCGTTTTTCAAGGCACCTCGAATATCGTTTTGGCAAACTTGCCGCCCAACTTTGTACTTCCCGCTATTGATTATTATAAGCTTCCTGATAACGAAAAGTGTATAGTAAGCAGTTGGCAGTGCTCTGACAAGGTTATTACGGTGGGTAATTTTGCTACTCGTTCACATTATTTTGACGTGGATTCAGTTTATCGTGATTTGAATTTAACACCTGGAGAAATTTATTACAAATCTTCTGAAGGGCCAACAAGAGATAATCGATTGAAGCCAGACATCAGTGCCACAGGCAATATCATTTTTGCTTCAGGCAATTTAGATTTTATTGCAAGTGCTTTGGCTATCAACCGACCGAAAGTTGCGCCAGGTGCAATGCATAACTACAATGGTGGCACGAGTATGTCATCTCCTATCGTAGCGGGTGCAGTAGCCTTGTATTTAGAGAAAAACCCTAATGCTTGGTGGTATGAGATAAAAGAAGCTTTAGCTCAAACCGCTTTAAGAGACACCTTCACCGGACCTAGTGCAAATACCCGTTATGGGGAAGGAAAATTAGATGCCTTTGCGCTGATGCAGTTCGATGCCGTTCTAGGTTGCATGGATGACACGATGTTTAACTACAATCCAAATGCGAACGTAGATGATGCTTCTTGTATTCCTTTTGTTTATGGCTGCACAGACAACATGGCTTTAAACTTCGACACTTTGGCAAATACCAATGATGGTTCTTGCATTCAAGCTGTTTTAGGATGCATGGATAGCTTAGCAAATAACTATAACCCGAGCGCCAATGTAGCTGATGGTTCTTGTACTTATGATCCTGATACTACGGGCATAGGACAAATTGTGAATAGTAATTTGTTTGGTTTGCATCCCAATCCAACTTCCAATTTTGTTGTAATTACTTGCGAATTCGAATCAAGTAAAGGGCAATATCAGATTCTAATTGTCGATCTCTTGGGCAAAGAACAGTTAAGGCAAGTAATCAATAAAGGTGAAAGCAAAATCAATGTAAAAGATTTGAGCGCTGGAATTTATTGGGTAAATTTGATTCAAAACGAACAGCTTATTGGTAGTAAAAAATTAATTATAGAATAGATGAAGAGTTTGATTTTAGATAAAGAAGCTTTAAAGCAAAAGATTACCCGATTGGCATATGAAATTGTTGAGGATCATTTTGATGAAACAGAAATTCATTTGGTAGGGATTTTGAAAGGTGGTTATCAATTGGCTGAGTTACTTAAAACTGAAATTCAAGAAGTGAAGAAAATCAAAGTGAATCTTGCTTCCATAAAAACCAATAAAACGAATCCTTTAGTGGGCAAAACAAGCTTAAGTGAGCCTATTTCTGATTTTGAAGGGAAATCTATCATCATGGTCGACGACGTGGTCAATTCGGGCAGAACTATTTTTTACGCCTTCAAAGAATTCATGAATATTACTCCAAAAACGCTTAAAGTTGCCGCTCTAGTTGACCGTAAATACAAAAAATTTCCCGTGCACTGCGACTATGTAGGCACTTCTTTAAATACCACCATCAAAGAACACATCGAAGTCGTGTTTAAGAATGATGATGTGGAGGCGGCGTACTTGATGTAATCTTTAGCCTTTGGTCATTAGAAGCGAGGCATTGGCCTATTTGGTATGATTAAGTTATCCTATCCCAGCCGATCATCGTTTGTCATTTAAATCTTACTTCGTGCAGAGGCGTCTTGCCTTCTAATATATATTCCTATTGCAGGAAAATCTCTCTAAAAGTCGAGGTGAATTGGCAATAGGTTTCAGCTTCTAAAAACACCTTCTTATTCTCGATTCAGGAATAGGCAAAGCCTATTTATTCCATATCTTCCAACTCTCCTCTGCCTGTATCTCAAGCATCTCTACACCATTTTTCATTGTAGCTCCTCTTTCGGCGCATTCAGCTAAGAGTTTGGTGATTCCAGGATTGTAGATCAGGTCATAAACGAGATGATCCTTCCCTATTCCGTCAAAGGATTTTAAGGGACTATCGTCTTCGTTTGGATGGGTTCCAAGGGGTGTTGTGTTGATGATGATGGGAAACTCAGAAAGAAGTGCTTCCGCTACTTCGTACGAAAGAAAATCATCGTTATCTTTTCGGGAAACGAAAGTGTATTGAATTTGTAGTTTATCGAGCACATAAGCCACTGCTTGAGCGGCACCACCAGTTCCCATTATCATCGCATAGCTATGTTCCTCGCCAATCAGGGGTTTAATTGAACGTTCAAACCCAATCACATCGGTGTTGTAACCTATCAATTTTCCATTTTCAAAAGCAATGCAATTTACAGCTTGAATTTCTGCGGCAGCGCCTCTTAACTCGTCTAAAAAAGGAATAATTTCTTGTTTATACGGAATGGTTACATTCAATCCTGAAAGCTTATACTCTTCTAATAGTTTGGCGAAGTCATTCATGCTTGCTAAAGAAAAACTTAAGTATTGTGCATCTTCGATATACTCTCGTTCAAACTTCTCCTTAAAGAAGCTTGGTGAAAAAGAGTGAATCAAACTTTCCCCAATCAATCCATATGTTTTCATGTCGTCCAAATCTAGTTTTCTGAATTACTTAATTTATCCATGGCTACTAATAAACCAAAACCAATTAACATCATCACAATGGCTCCGATTAAGTATGTATTCGCGCTCTCATAGCCAATGATATTCGCTCCTTCTTTAACATAAACATCGTAGTTGCCTGGCAACACACTTTTCTCGGTGATTACGACAACCGACTCTTTCACTTCTCCCAAGTGCTTCACAAAAATGGTTTCTACGTGTTTCCAAGGCCACACCTTATTTAAAGATCCCAACAAGAAACCTGTTAAAACGGATAAAGTTGGTGCTTCAAAATTCTTGAAAGTCCAAGACAAGACTCTAGAGAAACTAAGTACTCCAGCCAAACAACCTAAAGCAAAGACAGCTACAACCAACAATGAGTCCATGTTAAAATCACTTAGCAAGGCTTTTACATTGTCCGTTACGATATACTGATACATGCCCATTAAAAGCAATAAGAAGCTACCCGAAACACCCGGCAACATTAAAGCACAAATAGCTATAAAACCAGCTATAAATACGAACCATAATTCTTGAGGGCCTTCACTAGGCGCCGCAATTGTGATATAGTAAGATAAGGCTGCACTAAAAAGTAATAAAACGATTTCTAATGCACGCCATTTCTTTATTTGTTTGCCAACATGCCAAACAGAAGCGACAATTAAACCAAAGAAAAAAGACCATACTAAAATAGGATAACGTTCCAGAAGTTTGGCAATGGTGAACACACCAAGAACCAAGCCCAAGGCCATTCCACCAAAGAGATAGAGGATAAACTGTCCATTAATGGCTTTCCAAAACGAAGCGAAGCCTTCATGTTTCAGTACGTTCAATTTATCAGGAGTAAATCCTTTTATCGTATTTAACAACTCTTCGTAAATCCCAGTGATAAATGCAATGGTGCCACCAGAGACCCCAGGCACCACTTCCGCCATTCCCATGGCCACGCCCTTAAGCGCGAGAAAGATGTTTTTCTTCATTAAACAAAGATAAGTCAATTAGCAATTAGGAATCACTCTTGTCAGATAAAATATCAAGGAGCTGAAAATTAGTCCAAACTCTGTAAATCGTCTTTTCTTAAATGGCTGACTTTAATAGGAAAAAACGCATCGAGTAAAATAAGGAATACAACTCTAAATATGATTTGAGAAATATTAGAATCAAGGAACGTTATGTATCCCCGATCAGGTTTAAGATGTTGACCTTATTTACTCAGCTGCTTTAAGGCTTCTTTAATAATAGGTGCTTCGTAATTAATCACCCTATAGAAACCTTCATTCTGAAACAATTGTTTCGCCATGTTGGCCTTTAACAATAATTTCAACCCTTCATTATATTCCTTATTTTCAGAAAAAGCTTCAGCGTAACCATTACTTCTTGCAAAACTTTGAAACTCGCCGAATAATTTAGGATCGATTTTAAATCCTTTCACAAAATTTTCAACGCTATACTTTTCAAGACGCGTTCTATTCGCATCCACAAAATCATAGAGGAATGGTAAGATGTATTGTCTGAGTTGCGCAACATAAAGATTTGCATAACTCGTATCTAAAGGCATGAACACATCGGGCGTAATTCCTCCCCCCCCATAAACTTCACGGTTCTTTACTAAAGTATAATACTTTATGGTGTCTTGGTGTGTTTCAAAACTATCCAACCCCAATAGTTCTCCATTTTCATATCTAAAATCTACTTCATTAAAGTAAGCTTCTTTGTCATCATATGGTTTTTGAATACTTCTTCCAGAAGGCGTATAGTATCTTGCGATGGTTAAGCGCAGCGCAGACTTGTCTGGGAATTCGTGCTGGTCTTGAACTAGACCTTTTCCAAATGACCTACGACCTAAAATTATTCCTCTATCCCAATCTTGGATTGCTCCAGCCATAATTTCACTAGCGGATGCTGAATTTTGGTCAATGAGAACAATCAACTTCCCATCTTCAAACACTCCTTTTCTATTTGTGGTGTATTCGTATTTATCTTGATGCAGTCCTTCAGTGTAGACCACCAACTTTTTCCCATCCAGCAATTCATCCGTCATTTCAACAGCAGCCTGTAAATAGCCACCTGGATTTCCTCGCAGGTCTAGTATCATGTTGACCATCCCATCCTTCTTTAACTTTTGAACACCCTCTACGAATTCTTCATAAGTTGTAGCAGCAAAACGATTCACTTTAATGTAGCCCGTTGTTTTATCCAACATATAACTAGCATCTACGCTGTATAGGGGAATTTTATCTCTTGTAATGGCGTAAGGAATCAACTTTCCTTTTCTTAGGACTTTGATGTTTACTTTAGTACCTTTTGGTCCTTTCAATAGGAGCATAACGTCCGCATTACCAACCCCGACACCTGCGACTAGGGAATCCTCTACAAAAATGATTTTATCTCCTGCTTGAATCCCTGCTTTTTCTGAAGGTCCTCCTTCTATCGTGTTCTCAATTAAAATGGTATCCTTCACAATTCTAAACTGCACCCCAATTCCTTCGAAATTCCCCTGCATGTCTTCTGCTATACTTTGGGTTTCTTCTGCTGGAATATAATAGGAATGTGGATCTAAATCAGCTAGGAGCTCTATAATAGCTTTTTCTTCGATGTCATCTCTGTTCACAGAATCTACATAGTTTGATTCAATGTAATCTAAAACATCATCAATCTTATTGTATTTGAATTTGTCAAAAACAGATGGCTTGTTCATCGAGTTCATCCCTATAACATAACCAAGAAAAATGCCTCCGGCCAGAACAATTGCAATAATAAAAGGATGTAAACTCTGCTTCTGCTTAGAAGTATTTTTGTCCATGAATAACTTTTAGAACCAAGATGAAACCATCTCAGAAATATTTAGATCAAATAAATAATAAGGCACAAAGATAATCGTTGCCCAAATTAAAAAAGAACCAAACATAAAAAAGCCAATGCGCCATTTATCTTTTGTCATTGACATTGCCAAAAACATGCCTACTGGAATAGATAAAAGAGGAGTTAACATCGCTATTCCTGGCAAGCCAAATTTGCGTCGAACACGAACTACAAACCTGTTCCAAGAAGTAAAATTTCTTTTCATTCTATTGGGAAATAATTTCGAGAAAACTTTACTTAGCATCTCGCCAAAGAAAGCAAAAAAGAAGACGCCAATAATTCCCCCGCCAACAGTACTCACATAACTTGGAAGCAAGCCTTGTTGAAAACCTAATGAAGCTACAATTCCAGAAAGGAACTTAAAAGTTGAAAAACCAAACACGAGTAACGCTGACAAAAACTCTTCCAAAATAGATTTATAAATAGTTTAAATTAAATTTTACAATACGCTGACCAAGTTACGATGCAAAGCCTATAGTTTTATACTAATCACAACGAAAAAAAAAGTCTTATGAAAAATTTAACATTTTTAATCCTGATACTTCTATTAAACGTATTTTTTGCAACAAATGTTGCATTTTCACAAGGAAACATTCAAGGAATTGTAAAAGATTCGATTTCGAATGAAGTGTTATCCTTCGCTAGTATTGGTTTAAAACAAAATGGAAAGATTTTATCTTCAACGATCACAGACGCTGATGGTCATTTTTTTATTGACAACATACCTAACGGAGAGTACACGCTAATTTTAAGTTACGTGGGAAAGCAAAAAGCATTTACGAATATATCCATGCTTAGTGGAACATCCAATTTTACCTTAGAAATAGATTTAACGAATCAACTAGGGGTTGTAACAGTTAAAGGAATTCCTGGATTAATCATGCCAGAACGTATTGACAAATATGATTCTGAAATCTTAGTCAACTTAGGAATCATAAACATTATTGAAATTGAATCCATTGGTTCCGCCCAGGTTGAAACTCCAAATGGAATTAGCTACAAGGGAGCGAGACCTGGAACCTCAGTCTATTATATAGACGGCATGCGAACCTATGGTGATTTATATATTCCTATGAGCGCAGTAGAAAGTGTGGTGGTTTATAACTGTGGAATACCTGCTCAATATGGAAATACGACCAGCGCGGTCATTGTAGTGGAAACCAAATCTTGGTTAGACTACTATTAATTTTTGTTTTTTTAATAGCGAAAGAGCCTAGTTTATAGCATTTACTAGGTTCTTTTTTTGCGTTAAATAGTGTTAAGCCCCAAGTTATATTTAAAGTGCCAAGCTATCTTTATATTCTGAATGAAAAAGTGGCATATTTATACAATCATTTTAGTACTTACCATAGCCTTAATGGGTTTGGTTTATGTACAATCCCTTTTCATTCAAAGAAGTCTGATTATTCAAAATCAAATTTTCGATCAATACGTTAATGAGGCCTTAATAAGAGTAGCGCTTAAAATCGAAGAAGAGGAAGCGTACAAATTATTGCAAAAACCTAATCTTGAAACGATTTACGATAAAGCACAAAGCATCAACGGGAATTGTGGTTTAAGTTTACAGTATCAAAACGGCAACATCATTCTTGACGTAAAAACGGATGACCAGTTCATTACCTTCATTGGCACCGATTTAGAGGAAATTGACAGTTTGGTTAAGATCGCCAATCTAGGCAAAGAAATAGAGCACGAATTAAGTAATGGTCTTTTAGATGGCTACAATGAAATGATTGGAAACATGACCATGCAATTTTTGTATGGCAACAATATTCAACCGAGCTTCGATTCCACCAAAATATTTAATTATTTGAGTTATGAATTAAATAGAATCACGATTAATACCCCTTTTAATTTCGCTCTAATTGACGGTTATTCTTTTCGTAAAATCTTTAGCACTTTCGACAAATTGAACTCCTCAATTCAAAGAAATGCCTATAAAACCGCTGTACATACAAGCTTTTTCACTGGAGAGCATGCCATTCTGTTAATTGATTTCCCAAAAAAGAGAAGTTTTCTTTTACAATTTAATGGGGAACTCCTCTCTTCATCCTTCATCTTTATTCTTTTGATTGCCGCCTCTTTTGGAGCAAGTATCTTAATTATTTTTAAACAAAAAAAGCTGTCCGAATTAAAAACGGAGTTTATCAATAACATGACTCATGAGTTAAAAACACCCGTAGCTACCATTTCCTTGGCTACTGAAATGTTGAAGAAAGATAAAGTGAGAGCAGATGAAACCAAAGTTATCAACTACAACAATATTATCAGCAATGAGAATAAGCGATTGGGGACTCATATAGAACGCGTACTTCAAATTGCACAGCTAGATAGAGATGAGTTCAAATTGAAATCAGAAACCATCAATATGCATGATTTATTAAATGAATTATTGGTGAAATTTGAATTGCGATTGGAAGATGTTGAGGCTACCGTTGAAACGAATTTCAGTGCATTAAAAGACCAAGTCAAGGGCGATCATAGCCATGTAACCAATGTCTTTTCAAACCTTCTAGACAATGCTATAAAATACAAAAGCGAGGATCCTCTTAAGATCGTTATTCGAACAGAAAATGTAAAGCAAAAGTTGCTTATAAAAATTACCGACAACGGAATTGGGATGGCAAAATCCGATCAAAAAAAAATCTTTACCAAGTTTTATAGAGTTCCTACAGGAAACATTCACAACGTGAAAGGCTTTGGATTAGGCTTAAGTTATGTTAAAACTATAATAGAATCGCACAAAGGGCAGATTGAAGTGGAATCTGAACTCAATAAATTCACTACTTTCATCGTTAGTTTACCAATTACAAATAAAATAAGTTTATGAAAGAATATAAATATAGAATCTTATTAGCTGAAGACGATACTAATTTAGGAACCGTGCTAAAAGATTCATTAGAGTTAGAAGATAATTACGTTGAGTTATTTATGGATGGCGAGCAAGCCTGGAAATCTTTTAACAAGGATGATTTCGATCTCTGTATTTTGGATGTCATGATGCCTATAAAAGATGGATTTACTTTGGCAAAGGAAATTAAAAAAGTAGCTCCCAACATGCCTATCATCTTTTTAACGGCTAAATCGATGAAAGAAGACAAATTGGAAGGATTCAAAATAGGAGCAGATGATTACATTACGAAACCATTCAGTTTTGAAGAATTGCAGTTGAGGTTGCAAGCCATCATGAGAAGAGTGGATAGCGCCATGTTACCTTCTGCAAATCAGTCCGAATTTACCATTGGAAGATACACCTATATCGACAATGATAGAGCGCTTAAAATAGGAACGGAATCTACAAAATTAACTACGAAAGAAGCCGAACTCCTTAAAATCCTAACACATAATGTGAATCAAGTGGTGGATAGAGATATCGCTTTAAAATCAATTTGGGGAAATGACAACTACTTTACGGGTAGAAGCATGGACGTCTACATTACCAAACTTCGAAAGTATTTAAAGGAAGACGAAAAAATTGAGATTGTAAACATCCATGGTCAAGGTTTCAAATTAATTGTAAAAGATTAAATGCATGATTTCAACTACTTGTCAATTCTGAAGCTTTTGTTTGTATTTTCTCTTAACTTTGGTAACTGAAGACCCTAAGTGAGCATGGAAGAACATCTAAAAATAAAGAATAAATTAGAACCGGTTGTAAGCGAAATCACAGACTGGCCTATCTATAAGCTTAGCCAAGACAAAGATTCATTCCTCAAAGAAATTGTAGATCGAACGAGCTCCAGTTTACTGGAGACTTACGATGACGCCAACACTTTACACAGTGAGTTAAAAAGTGTCTTGTATCAGGAAAAGAACCGGCTAACCAAGGAACCTTGGAAAAGTGATTCTCCAGAAGAAAGAATTTTCTGGAGTGAGGTAAAGAGAAAAATCCTTCTAACAGACAAGATCGAAGATGATAAAAAGAAGTTTAAAGAGGACAAAAAAATTCTCATTTCAATATTAGATTACTATTCAAATGAAATTGTCGCTCATTTTGATCCTAAGAAATATAGAGTAGCTCGAAAAGTGCTTCCCTTTCTGTTTAGTCGTTTAATGAATGCTTCTCCAGGGAAAAAGTTAAAGTTCCTATTCAATTCTAAAAAAACAATCTACGATAAATTCAACATTACTGGTCCCATTGACCATATCAGAAATTTATCAAAGAAAGGGACGGTAATTATTGTTCCTACCCATTTTAGCAATATAGACTCTCCCACTATTGGCTTAGTAATAGATATTATTGGCTTACCCGCAATGACTTATGGTGCCGGAATCAATTTGTTCACCATAGGTATTTTATCAAGATGGTTAAATGATTTAGGAGCGTATAAACTAGATAGAAGAAGAAAAAACAAGACCTATCTTGAATTACTTAAAAACTATAGCACGGTAGCGATAACTAGAGGGGCACATTCTTTATTTTTTCCCGGAGGTACCCGTTCACGTTCTGGTCAAATAGAGAAAAAACTAAAGTTGGGTTTGTTAGGCACTGCATTGGAAGCACAACGAGAAAATCTATTGAACTTCCAAGAAGACACAGCGAAAAAAATATACATTGTACCCGTGGTGCTCAACTATCACTTTGTAATAGAAGCTTCTTCCTTGATTAACCAACATTTGGCCATTGAAGGTAAAGAACAGTACCTACCTGGGAAAGAAGATTACAGTACTTCCTATAAGTTGATAAAGCTCATTTTTAAAGTACTGACAGCCAACCCTGGGATGACCATTTCATTTGCCTCACCGATGGACGTGGTTGGGAACGAAGTAGATTTTGAAGGAAATAGCATCAATAATATTAACCAAAACGTAAATATTAAGGATTACTTTACCGTGAATGGTGTCATGACGGAAGATAAACAGCGAGACAATGTTTATACCTCTATGCTTGGTGAAAAAATTGTTGAAAAATTCCTAAGTGCCAATACTGTTTTGAGTAGCCACCTCATAGCTTTTGTTGCATTTGAATTGATTCAGAAGGAATTTAAGAATCTCGACATCTATCAATTATTAAGAATACCTGTTGATGAAATTGAAATAGACGCTGAAATTTTTAAAGTTGAAGTCAACAACATCAAAGAAAAAATCATGGATCTTTATGCCGAAGGTAAACTGAGGATTCACGATAGGTTGAAGGGTGAAAATGAAGTCATCATTAAGCATGGTTTAAAAAACTTAGGGGTTTATCATCCACAACTGCCCTTGTTAGAAAAAGCAAATGGCGATTTGATTACCGAAGATTTGAAAGTATTATATTTTTATCACAATAGACTATCAGGATATGGACTCGCAGAGCACTTTAAATAAATATGGAGTTATCGGTGCAGGTAGTTTTGGGATAGCCATTGCAAACCTGCTTGCTGAGAATGGAGAAGTTTTGCTGTACACCCGAACAGAAGAACAAACGAACGAAATCAATAAGACCCATCGATCTAAAGATTATGCTTTAAATGAGCGGATTAGAGCAACGAATGATTTCAAAGAAATTGCAGAAGAGTGTTTTTTAATTTTCCCTATTGTTCCTTCGGATAGTTTTGTAGAAATGCTTGAAGAATTTGCTCCTTACTTAAAGCCTTCTCACATCCTAATTCACGGGACGAAAGGCCTTTATACTCCAAAGAAAATATCCAAAGAGGTTGAATTAAAGAAGAATGAAGTTTTTACGATGTCTGAGCTAATTAAAATTAAGACAGGTGTGGTGCGAATTGGTTGCTTGGCAGGGCCAAATTTAGCCTCTGAACTTTCTGAAAATCAACCCGCTGCTACCGTTATAGCCAGTGAGTTTAATGAAGTAATCGAGTTAGGTCAAAAAGCATTAAGAAGTTCGAGATTTCAAGTCTATGGTTCTAATGAATTATTAGGGGTTGAATTGGCCGGAGTACTTAAGAATTATGTGGCCATTGCCTCTGGCATGTTAACGGGTTTAGGCTATGGAGAAAACGCAAGAGCCTTGCTAATTACTCGTGGAATGGCGGAACTGATCTACGTAGCAAAAGCTTTAGGCGCTAGTGAAAAAGCCTTCCTTGGTTTAGCCGGTATTGGTGATTTAATTGCCACATGCAATAGTCCAAAAAGTAGAAATTATAGCGTAGGTCTGATGTTAGCTGAGGGTAAAAAATTAGATGAAATTGTTGCTTCTATTGGAGAAGTGGCTGAGGGTATAAAAACCTTGCAAATTGTAAGAGCACTTCAAAAATATGGCTACAAAGCACCGCTAGCTGAAATCCTTTACAAGATTGTTTTTGAAGATTTACCAATTAAAAAAGGCATTGATTTTCTCATGCGATTTACCATAGAAAAGGACGCCGATTATATCGTTTAAGTATGAGTTTTAAATCAAGTGTAAATTTATATCCTAAAGAAACAATTGAGTCATTAGAATTTGACAAAATAATTGAATTTCTAAATGACCATTGTTTGAGTCCATTGGGACAAGCCGCCATAGCGCAACAGGAATTTTCAAACCACATTGAAACCCTAAATTTTAATCTGAAACAAGTAGCTGAAATGAAATCAGCTTTAGAAAATGGATTAAGATTTCCAGCTCAAAATTACCACGACTTATCAGAAGAACTTAAAGCGCTTGGTATTGTCAATAACATTATTGATGGGAAGCAATTCAGGAAAATTATGAATTGTGCCTTAACAATTGAAGAAATCGATGTGTTCTTCAAGAAACACAAGAATGAGTTTTTCACTTTAAGGAAAAATATCGAACTCATTCCAATTGATAAAAGCATTGCTGTAGCTATTGAAAAAATTATAGATGAAAGTGGAAACATCAGAAGTGATGCTTCTCCTACCCTAGTAAAAATAAGAAAAAGTATCAACGGAAAATCGAAGGCTATCCACATCGTATTCTCTAGAATTATGGTCGGTCTTAAAGGGGAAAACAAACTTGCCGAAACGAATGAAAGTATTCGAAATGGGCGAAGAGTACTGGCGATGCAAGCAGAAAACAAACGAAGCATCAATGGAATCATTCATGATGAATCGGATTCTGGTAAAACGACATTTATTGAACCTCAAGAAACCGTTTTACTCAACAATGAACTATTTGAGTTAGAACGAGAAGAAAAAAGAGAAATACATAGAATATTACAAGAATTGAGTCGCGTTATTGCTGAAAAAATACCTACAATTCAGTTTTACCAAGAAGTCTTGGGGACCTACGATTTTATTCGAAGCAAGGCCTTGCTTGCCTTGCAACTCAACGCCTTTATGCCTAAAATAGTTGAGGATGGTCAATTGGCTTATTTCAAAGCCTATCACCCATTGCTTTTGATGAAGAATCAAAAGGAAAAGAAAGTAACTGTCCCTTTCGACTTAAGCTTAAATAAAGAGCAATCCATTCTTTTAATTAGTGGTCCAAATGCTGGGGGAAAATCGGTTACTTTAAAAACAATTGGACTCTTTCAATTGATGATTCAGTTTGGTTTATTGCTTCCTTGTGAAGAAAATTCAAAACTTACTTTATTCTCTAAAATTTTTAGTGATTTAGGCGATAAACAATCTATTGAAGATGAACTGAGTACTTACAGTTCACACTTGTTGTTGATGAAGCAATTCCTTAAGGAAGCAGATAAAAAAACACTTTTTTTAATTGATGAGTTTGGAACAGGAACAGATCCACGCTTAGGTGCCGCTATGGCGGAAGCCCTAATGCTCAACTTGGCAAATACCGGCGCTTATGGTGTCATTACCACACACTATTCAAATCTTAAAAAGGTCGCTGAAACCGACAAGCGTTTCTTGAATGCTGCCATGGTTTTTAATGAAGGGAGTTTAAGTCCAACGTATCAATTACAAACCGGAAAACCGGGGAGTTCCTATACTTTTGCTATTGCAGAAAAAAGTGGCTTATCTAAGGCCTTAATTGAAGAAGCAAAATCTTTAGTAGACTATTCAGATTTGAAATTTGAAGAGTTGATTACGAAGGTGGAGAATGAACGAAAAATGCTAGAATTAGAAAATCGAAATATCAAGAAGGAAAATCAAAAACTGAAAGACGTAACGAAAAAATTCGAAATTTTAAACGCCCAAATTCACGAACGTCAGGTGGAGTTGCGTCAACAATTGGTGCTTGTTGAAAAACAGAAAAATGACGCTATTGAGGCAAGAGTAAATGACATTTTAAAGGACATCAATAATGCCAAGAGTAAAGAAATCGCTGCCCAAAAAGCGAAGGAGTTCGCGGCCTTCCGAAATGAAGCTTTAACTCAAAAAGGAAAGGGTATTCCTATTATTCTAAAGCTGAGTAGTGACAAATTAGTGGTAGGCGATAAAGTACTTATCGGCGAATCTGAAAACGAAGGCGAGATCATAGAAATTCGCGGTAAAAACGCGATTGTTGCTGTCAGTGGATTGCGCACCACTATTGGATTGAAACAACTCCAAAAGATTGCAATAGTTAAAGAGCAAAAAAGAAATGATAAGCGAAGAGTTATTTATCAAGAAGTAGAGAAAACATTTGACATCCGAGGCTTAATGCAAGAAGAAGCGCGACCCATTATTGAACAATATTTCGATCAAGCGCTTTATAATAATGTAGAGTCGATAAAAATTATTCACGGCAAGGGTTCTGGTGCCTTAAGAAAGCAATTACAACAATTAATAAAAGAATACAAAACAAGTATTTCTGAATGGAAGTACGAAGAAGAAAAACAGGGTGGCAATGGGGCAACAATCATTTCATTTAAGTAAGGTTTTAAAAGAGCGTATTGAGTACTTATTAAAGGAGCATTTTGCTTTTGTGCTATTTACTTACCCTTTGAGCACTGATTTTCAATTGATTGTAGATCAAGGTGAGAATGAAGGAGAAAAATTCTGTCTACATTCTTTCGATAATCAAGCGCATATTGAAATTAAAGGTCGAATGTATGTCAACGAGGACATTGCTCAAGCACTCAAATTAAAGAATTCTAGTCCAATAAAACTTAGTCCTCCGAAGTCAAGCAATTACTTATCGCAAAGTAATTACGAATCGTATGTGAGCGGAATTATTAAAGCCATAAAAAGGGGTGAAATTACCAAATGTGTAGCCGCAAGAAAGAAAAAAATCCCATTGAATCCTTCCTTTAATGCAGCAGAAACCTTTCTTGACATGTATGCCAAAAATCAAGGTGCATTTTGTTATATAGCCAATACAAGTGCGGGGTTATGGATGGGGGCGACACCTGAATTGTTGTTAGCTAAAAAGGAGAATCGATACTTTACCGTAGCATTAGCTGGCACTAAAATAGTTAAAGAAAATAGAGCTTGGACAGCTAAGGAAAGAGAAGAACATCAAGTCGTTGTGGATTACATCAAGAATATAATTAGCTCTAATGGGTTTGAAGTAGCAGAAACAAGTCCGGTTTTTGATTCTGGCATGGAGAATATTCTTCATTTAAAAATGGACATCAACTACTATGCAGATAGAAGCCTTCACCAAGAATTGCACCCTACCCCAGCCGTTTGCGGTTTGCCGGTGGATCGTGCAAGAGAGCTGATCCTTCAACATGAATTTGACACCCGTTCTCTTTATGCTGGATATTTAGGTATCGAAGGCGAATTTGCAAGATATTATGTGAATTTAAGATGCATGCAAATCTTTAATGACCATGCCGATTTGCACATAGGTGCGGGTATCATGGAAGATTCAGACCCAAGCAAAGAATGGCTTGAAACAGAAGCGAAAGCCGAAGTAATGGGGAAATTGTTGTAAAACTAACTTATCATAATTAAGGAAATCACTTTACCGTAATATAAAAGCAACGCGCTAAGAACTTAGGTTTAAAACATAAGAAATCGCAGTCCTGTTGGGTATTGATTAAGCTTTAATTACGAAGTATCTAATTGGCTATTTAGAACTCCCAGGAAAGAAAGAAGCTTAGCTTCCTCCTTTTTAAAAATCATTAATGTCCTAAATAAAACCCTAGTCCTATTAACTGTTGAAATAAAACACATTCTCAGATAGCTTTTCGCTTGAATTTATTTTACTTTTGTAGGACTTTGAATACAGACAAACAACACATACAGCATTTAGCAGCTATATGCCAACAAAAAGGCGTGGCCTATGCCGTGATATCTCCCGGTTCAAGATGTGCTCCCTTAATTATTGCATTCAATAGAATGAAAGGCATTGAATGCCTCTCCATCATTGATGAACGCAGTGCTGCCTTTGTAGCTTTAGGTATTGCACAACAAACCAAACAAGTCGTTGCCTTAATTTGCACTTCTGGTTCCGCTATTTTGAATTACGCTCCCGCCCTAGCTGAAGCCTTCTATCAAAAAGTGCCTTTATTGGTTTTGAGCGCAGACCGACCAAATGAGTGGATTGATCAAGGCGAAAATCAAAGTATTAATCAAAACGAAATTTACAAAAACTACATCAAGAAGTCGTATCAACTACCGCTTCAAATCAATACGGAAAAAGACCTTTGGTACAGCGATAGAATCGTTTCCGAAGCGTTAAATACTTGTCTTTATCCCGACTTTGGTCCTGTACATATTAACGTTCCTTTAAGAGAACCCTTATACCATTTAGTAGAAGACAGTTTTCCAAAACCGAAGATTATAGAATTTGAGAAACCGAGCTTTACTTTGAATGAACATAGCTTTCAGTCCTTAGGAAGATTCTGGCAAAAACAAGGCAAAATCTTAATTGTTGTAGGAAGCCATAAAGAGCGGAATGCCTCATTAGAAAAAGTATTACAACAACTTGGCAAACAAGAGAATATAGTCGTTTTAAAAGAAGCTATATCGAATGTTTACGAAACAGATTTCATTGACCAGATTGATGCGAATGTAGAACTGATAACAGCTCATAAACTGCAAAATTTCACCCCCGACTTAGTCCTCACCTTAGGTGGCGGCTTTGTATCTAAGAAGATTAAATTCTGGTTGCGCTCCTTACCCAAATTGAGTCATTGGCACATCACGAAATCCTTTGAACATTGGGATATTTTTCAAGCTTTATCGAAGGTGATTCAAGTGGAACCAGCACACTTCTTGGAACAGTTATTGCAACATCCTTTTGCCGGTCCAAGCTCTTACAAACACGATTGGCTGCAGCTTAACAAGAAAACCAGCTTTGCCCTAAATGAATACTTAGAAAAACAAGAATTTACTGATTTCAAGATCTTTGATTTTTTAATGCAAGCCATTCCTGAACAAAGTTTGATTCAATTAGGGAACAGTACGCCCGTTCGTTATGCCAATTTATTGCATATAGATGAGAAGCAAAAACTTAAAATCAATTCAAATAGAGGCGTTAGCGGGATTGATGGTGTATTGAGTACCGCCGCTGGAGCATCCATTGCGAAGCCTGACAACTTGTGTTTTTGTATTACGGGAGATATCGCAGCGATTTATGATTCAAACGCCTTAATGAACAAGCAACTCAAAGCAAATTTCAAGCTGATCATCATTAATAATGGCGGTGGAAACATCTTTAAAATCATTCCTGGTCCAAGTAAATTGGAGGAGCTAGAAGAATTTATGGAAACCAAACATCAAGTGGAATTTGAACACCTTGCTGCCATGTATCAATTTAAATACTTTAAGGTAAGTACGTTTTCTGCATTAACTTCAAATTTCAAGGCCTTTGTATCCGAGTCCACCCAATGCGCGATGCTAGAAATTAAAACAGATGGCGATCTTAGTGCTGATGCACTGCGTAATTATTTTAATTTTTTAATAGAACGTATCAAGCTTGACTAAATCATCTTAACTTTAAACCTATGAGCACAGCAGAAACCATTATAGAGCGCAATCCAGCAAAATCAGTTATTAACTTGCGAAATGCCAACATCTATCAAGAAAAATCACTGATATTAAACAAGGTTGACTTGAATGTGAACTCAGGTGAATTTGTTTACTTAATAGGAAAAACGGGCAGTGGTAAAAGTTCTTTATTGAAGACCTTATATGCAGACGTTCCCTTGGGCAATGGAGAAGGGACGATTAGTGATTTTAATTTACTCAAATTAAAGAATAAGGACATTCCTATGTTGCGCCGAAGTATCGGTATCGTTTTCCAAGATTTTCAATTGCTTATGGATCGAACAGTTGAAGAAAACTTGGGCTTTGTCCTGGAAGCAACAGGATGGACGGATAAGAAAAAAATGAAGAATCGAATAGAGGATGTATTAACGCAAGTCGGCCTAAAAACGAAGTATTTTAAAATGCCTCACGAATTGTCAGGTGGCGAGCAACAAAGAGTTGTAATAGCTAGAGCCTTACTGAATGAGCCTCCTTTAATTTTGGCTGACGAGCCGACAGGAAATCTTGACCCTGACACCTCAGATGACATCATGAAATTGCTCTTTAAAATCAATAAAGAATTAAACACCGCTGTTTTGATGGCGACTCATAACTATACGATTATTGAAAAGTATCCAGGTCGTATTATTAAATGCGTGGAAGGCGCCTTACATGAAGATATTTCCATGAGCATGAGCTTATAAGCATGGAGTTTTCCATCCTCATACCGGTTTACAACACGACCATTCAATCTTTGGCTGAAGAACTAGCGAAGCAAGCTGAAGAATTAACGCCAAGGTTTCAGCTCTTATTTATAGATGATTGTTCGGAGTTAAGTAGCTCTTACATCAACCAAAAAGTAAAGCAACTTACGAATGTCGAATATCAAGTCTTAACTGAAAATATAGGTCGCGCTGCAATTCGGAATAAACTGTTTAAAGAAGCCAAATACGATTTATGCATTGCTTTAGATGGCGATGTGAGCATGATTAAAAATGACTTCATTAAATCCTACTTGAGTGTTTTAAAAGAGGACAATATTCTAGTGGGTGGACACGTGTATCAGCCAGCCCCGCCTAGAGATCCAGCGAAGTATTTGCATTGGTATTACGGGAGTAAAATTGAGTCGGGCCTAGTGGTTCTGAGACAAGCAAAACCCTATACTTCATTTATGTCGTCCAATTTTGCCTGTAGCAAACAAACGTTCGCCACAATACAATTCGACGAAGCCATAGTGGACTATGGTCACGAAGACACTTTGTTTGGAATTAAAGCGGAACAATTAGGAGTAGAAATTTTACATATCGCCAATCCCGTCAGACATGATGGCTTGGATACGGTAGCGATTTTTTTAGATAAACAACAAAAAGCAGTTCGAAACTTAAAAGAATTATACCAAAAAGAGGAGCTAAAAGAAGCCTTACGCCGGCATAGTAAATTGATAAAAATTGGGAGGCTTCTTGTCTTTGGTTTCTTTGTTAGTTTTTTTAAATACCCTATTCACAAAAATCTAAGAGGAAATAATCCAAACCTGATCTTTTTGCAAATACAGAAGTTGATTTGGTGGAGCGCTAGTTAATAATCAATGTTTAATGTTTAATTGCCCATCGAGAATAATTAACTTTACATTCAAATAAATTAAGAACAATGAAAGTAGCAATCTTGGGCTATGGGAAGATGGGTAAAACCATTGAACCGATTTTAATAGCACGCGGTCACAAAGTGGTCCTTAAAGTTAACGCGGACAATTTGGAAGAATTGACTTTGGAAAATCTACTCCAATGCGACGTCGCTATTGAATTTACGCAACCAGAATCTGCTATTGACAATTATCGTCTTTGTTTTGAAGCAGGCCTTCCTGTGGTTTCTGGCACTACGGGTTGGTTAGAACATCTTGACATGATTAAAGAAGAAATGAGAGCTGCCAATGGAGCGCTATTCTATGCGCCTAATTATAGTATTGGCGTTAATATTTTCTTTAAGGTCAACGAGTTTTTAGCGAAGCTCATGAATACCCAAACGAACTACGACGTAGAGATAGAAGAAATTCACCACACGCAAAAAATAGATTCACCAAGTGGTACTGGAATTAAAACAGCAGAAATTATCCTTCAAGAATTAGATCAAAAAACGAAATGGGCGGAGAATGTTAAAAGCTCTGAAAATGAACTCTTAATTAAGGTTAAAAGAGAAGATAATGTTCCTGGTACGCATATCGTGGAGTATATTTCGGATGTAGATAAAATCACTTTGGGACACACCGCTTTCTCTCGACAAGGTTTTGCTCTGGGGGCTGTTCTTGCTGCAGAGTTCCTATTGGGCAAAAAAGGATTCTATCAAATGAATGACTTATTAAACTTTAATTAAAATTTAAAGCATTAAAAACTTATTTTTGCCAATAACTTCAACCTTAAATCCAACTCATGATTTTTATCCTAATTATCCTCTTGCTCATTGGCTACATGTATGGCCTTTACTTATGGTTTGAAAAAGCCGGAGAAGCAGGTTGGAAAGCTTTTGTTCCCTATTACAGAATCACGACTTGGATCAAATTAACGAACAAACCAAAATGGTTTATCGTAGGAAGTTTTGTTCCGGTGCTGAACCTTTTCATTTACACCCATCTTTTAGGTGAAACGAGCGACACCTATAGAAGATACGCTTTTTGGGAACATACGCTGGCTATTTTAGGCGGTTATTTTTGGTTGCTCTACCTAGGAAAAAGCCAAGAGACTTATCATGGTCCTGCAGGAGAAAATGGAGCCTTTCAAGCACCGAAAAAAGCGAAAGTTAGAGAATGGGCAGATGCGATTATTTTTGCAGTTTTTGCGGCTTATTTTATTAGAACTTTTGTGTTTGAAATATACGCTATCCCAACATCGAGTATGGAAGGTACTTTAAGAGTTGGCGATGTATTGGTGGTTAGCAAATTCCACTACGGATCTAGAATTCCGAATACGCCTTTAGCATTCCCTTTAGTTCACCATAGCTTTCCCGCTATTTTAGGTGGAGGAAAATCTTATTTAGAATGGATTAAGTTGTCTTACAAAAGATTGCCGGCTATAGAAAAAGTGGAACGCAACGACATGGTGGTATTCAACTTCCCAGCAAATGACACCACGACTAGAGAATACGATAGCGCTCTTCCCTATTATGATTTAGTGCGGCGGGCAGAATCTGAAGGCATTCCAAATCCTGCGGCGTTTATTAAAGAAAAATATACTATTCTAACGCGACCTGTAGACAAACGTGAAAACTATATTAAACGTTGTGTAGCGATTCCAGGTGACACCTTAAAAGTTAGAAGTGGGATTTTGTACATTAACGACGATATAGCCTACCAACCGGAGAATGCGCAGTATACTTATATTGTAACGGCAAATTCACCAATAAGCGATGATCAATTCATTGATTTAGACATTACGGAATTCTATCCAATTTCAGAATCGAGTAGCGCTTATGAAATCTTTACCAATAGTGCCAAAGCAGAACAATTGAAAGCTTTAACGCAAGTAAAAGATGTGAAAATCTATCATAAAAATGATCCGAGTGATTTTATTGGAAGTGAATACACCTTCTACCCGTACCATAAAGATTTTCGTTGGAATCAAGACAATTACGGACCAATTATCATACCTAGCAAAGGAATGACCATAATTTTAAACAAGGAGAATTACTGGTTATATGAGCGCTGTATTCGTGTATACGAAAACAATACCTTAGAAATCAAAGACGGAAAAGCCTATATCAATGATGTCGAAGCGAAAAACTATACCTTCAAGATGGATTACTATTGGATGATGGGGGATAACAGACATCGTTCACAAGATTCAAGATTCTGGGGCTTTGTACCTGAGGATCATATTGTGGGCAAAGCATGGTTCTTGGTTGCTTCTTTCAGTAAAGAGAATTCCTTTTTACGTTTAAACAGAACCTTTAAAAGTATCCATAGCAATTGGGCACCAAAAGAAGAAAAGTTTAAGAACTAAGAATCTTGTTTAGAACTAAAACTTAGCGTAACTTTGCACTTCATTGGCCTAGTAGCTCAATTGGATAGAGCACTACACTACGGATGTAGAGGTTTGGGGTTCGAATCCCTACTAGGTCACACAAAAATCCTTCTCGTTTATTCGGGAAGGATTTTTTGGTTTAGCCTAGACCTGCAAAGTCTTAAAGACTTGGTAGGTCTAGGCTTGAAGATTTAAGCGTATCTTACGCCCTTAACTAAATCATTCCCTTGGAAGATTCCTCAAATATCTGTTTGTCCTGCGGACTCTGCTGCGATGGCACCTTAATCGGTTTTGTGCAGTTAGAACAAGATGAGTTGCCTGCAGTGCGCGAAGTAATGACTATTGAGGAAGAGAATGGAATTGGTTTTTTTCTTCAACCTTGTCAGAAGTATTGCAATGGTTGCACGATATATGCCGATAGACCAAGCAATTGCGACAAGTTTAATTGTGGTTTGTTAAAATCAGTGCAACAAGAAGGTCCTGCCTTTGATGAAGCGCTGAAAACGATCGATGAGGTTAAACAAAAAAAGAGGGACATTGAAAAGCTAGTCGCCGCGCTCCCATTCCAACTCCAATCCAAATCCTTCTACTTTCAGATGGTTGAACTGAAAAGTAGTTTGGAAAAGAAGAAAATAGCATCCACCTTATCAACAAGCGAGTTAAGCTTGTTAGCTGCGGTAGCTGATTTGAATGCATTATTGTCTAGAAGATTTGATTTGGAGTTCTAGACCTGTCAAGTCTTCTAGACCTGCCAAGTCTTCCAGACTTGGCAGGTCTAGATAACAAAATTAAAAAAAATGGAACCAAACAAAGAAAACAATCAAATAAGTGCGGAGCAACTGGCTCAGTGTATTGCTATTCTAAAAGAACTGAATGGAGATGTGGATCAATTGTTTGAGATTCCTTTAGCGCAACGCATTGAACTGATTAAGCAAGCGGGGCGACTATCGCGACCGCAGCGAGATGAGTTTCGGAGCAATAAGAAGAAGGCACACAAGAAAGCAAAAAAGCAATCGGCAGCAGAAGACAAACAAGCTAGAAACAACACCGGAATTCGAAGTGCTAGAGAAGCGCTTGTGTTTGTTGCCCCTTTGATGTTGGCCCCAACGTATGATCAAGCCAAAGTAGACGTTGCCCCACGTGAATGTTACGTTTGTAAAGACGCCTTCACTACCCTGCACCACTTTTACGACACCATGTGCACAGCTTGTGGCGACTTCAACTACGCTAAACGTTTTCAAACGGCTGATTTAAGTGGTCAAATTGCACTTGTAACCGGTTCTCGTCTTAAAATTGGGTATCACATTACCTTGTTGATGTTGCGCGCTGGAGCCACCGTCATTGCCACTACAAGATTCCCAATTGATTCTGCTTTGCGTTACGCGAAAGAACCAGATTTTGGCACTTGGGGACATCGATTAAAAATTCATGGCTTAGACTTAAGGCATATCCCTAGCGTTGAGATCTTTTGTAATTATATCGAATTGCATTACGATAGACTAGACGTCTTGATCAATAATGCCGCACAAACGGTGCGACGGCCTGCTGGTTTTTATCAGCATTTATTATACAATGAAGAGCTTCCTTTTGCTAAATTGTCGCCTTCAGCAAAAACCTTACTGTCTAATCATGAAGCTTGTCTGCAAGAGTTGAGTACTAGCGGTTCGCTAGTTAAAGAACTAGACAGCAACCTCCCCGTTACCTGGCATGGAAAGCAAGTAGGAATTGGGATTAGTTCTTCTGCTAAGCTTTCGCAGCTAGCTTATACCCTTGATGATTCTTTTTCTTCTGAAGAAATTTTTCCTGTGGGTAAAATGGATGCGGATTTGCAACAAGTGGATTTGCGAAAAACCAATAGTTGGCGTTTGAAATTGGGTGAGATTCAAACGAATGAAATGTTAGAAGTGCAACTCGTGAATTCTATTGCTCCTTTTGTATTATGCAATCGATTGGTGCATTTGATGAAAAAAGAAAACACAGGAATGAAACACGTCATTAATGTTTCGGCGATGGAAGGCAAGTTCCATAAATACCATAAAGAATCACGTCATCCACACACCAACATGGCTAAGGCTGCTTTGAACATGATGACGCTAACCGCTGCCTCTGACTTGGCTAAATATGGCATCTATACCAATGCAGTAGATACGGGATGGGTAACGGATGAAGATCCAATTGAACTTGCCAAAAGCAAGGAAGAAATTCACGACTTCCAACCGCCACTCGACATCGTTGATGGTGCAGCTCGAGTTTTAGATCCTCTGTTTGATGGGATTAATATGGGGAAACATTGGTGTGGGAAGTTTTTGAAGGATTATAAACCAACGAGTTGGTAGAAAACGAGCACCTCTCAACGCTTTGCTTAAGACTTGCACCAGCTATTGATTCTTCTGATTAAGAAACGTGATTAACTCGAAGTAAGAAGTATCAAAAGAATACGATTGAATGAAAATTCCCTTGGATTCCGAGACGCAGACCTACCAATTTAGACCTACCAAGTCTCGGAGACTTTGCAGGTCTAAAACTTGAACAAGACCAAGTTATCTGAATGGTAGCGTTTGCTAGAAGCATTCGATGCGAATACATCCATCCAAGCTTTCACAAAATCATCATCCTTTCCCAACATCGTATTCATAGCAAGCTGTGTATTCGGTCTACTTACCTTTTGCAGAAGTTCTAAAAAGTGTTTATTCTTTAAAGATTCCGGTACATCTAGATTCACAAAAACATCAATAAAGATATAATCATACTGCTTAGAGCAAGACTCTAAGTACAGGACCACATCAGACTGATATATAACACATTGACTGTATTTAAATTGAAAGTTTTTCTTGTAAATAGCCAACAAGACTGGATCTAAATCTACGCCATCAATCTGCAGATTCAATTGTTCTTCACGATTCAAGATTGTAGCGATACTTCCAGCGCCGAAACCTAAAATAAGGACTTCTTTTTGAGCTGGATGAAAAGTGAATTTTTTGATAATCTTTTGAAAAACCTCATGCAAACTTCCATAGGAATAGTTGGCTAGTTTCGAGTCGACCACCAGCCTGCCATTTTGCAAACTCAACTCTAAATCACCGTTAATTTCAGAGGGTATTTTTTCAAGAAGAATAGGATAGACAAAACTCAACACACGTTTGAGTGTGTGCGAAAAAGACATTATATGTCTTCTTTTACCTGATTTAGGAAACCTTTAATTTTTTGAAGAGAATCGATAATCTTTTGATTGGCTTGCACGCCAGCTTTATTATCCTTCAATTTTTGTTTAGCTCCGTCTAAAGTATAACCTCTTTCCTTTACTAAGTGAAAAATAATTTTAAGGTTTTCAATATCCACTTTTGTGAACAAACGATTCCCTTTTTTATTCTTTCGTGGCTTTAAAATATCAAACTCTTTCTCCCAATAACGAATGAGCGACGCACTGACATCAAACATTTGAGCAACTTCCCCGATTGGGTAATATAATTTTTCAATTTTAAACTCCTTATATGGCATTTAATATTTAGTTTTGCTTAATTGATTCGAGACTTGAACCTTCTCCAAAGTTATTAATTATTAGGTATATGAAGCATGTTTTTACTATCTTTTTTATAATTATCACATTTGCCGCCACGAGTCAAGAAGTGATTTATGTTGATGTAGCGGAAACGTCGCATACAAAACTAGAAGTGGATTCGTTCTCACTAGCAGACTCCCTTGTGTATGCGGCATTCAATTATGAAGGTGTAAATTATCGCTACGGCGGGATGGGCTTAGACGGAATGGATTGTAGTGGATTGATTTGCAGAACCTTTAGTGATTTAAATATAAAGGTTCCTCACAGTTCTTATTCGCTCTCTCTCTTAGGGGAATATATTGATGCCGATTTATTGGAAAGAGGTGATTTAATTTTCTTTAAAGGACGATCCGCAAATTCTGTTGGTCATGTGGCGATGGTAAGTAAAATAGAAAATGACTTAATTTACATGATTCATTCATCTACAAGTAGAGGAGTCATTGAAGAAGTATTGCAGCACAACGCTTATTTTATGGAACGTTGGTTGTTCAACCGAAGAATTCAAAAGATTTAATCCAGAGAACTCCCTGTATTTTCTGACATACGAATCATTTCATCGAAGCTCGTATCGTCTAAATCTTGATAATAAAAATACACCGGATTTACTTTCTCTCCGTTCTTGTGTACTTCGTAATGAAGATGAGGCCCTACAGACTTTCCTGTATTCCCAACATAGCCAATTACTTGCCCTCTTTGCACGGACTCCCCTTGCTTAATAGCAAATGAACTCATGTGTGCATACAAAGTCTGGTAACCATAGCCATGATCAATAATAATTCTGTTGCCATAACCTCCAGTAGAATAATCAACCTTCACCGCTCTACCCTTACCCGTAGCATAAATCTCTGTTCCTGAAGGTGCCGTGAAATCCATTCCAGAATGAAATTTGGTCACCCCATAAACAGGGTCAATTCTCCAACCGTAACCCGAAGCCATTCTTTTTAGATCCGTATTTGCAATGGGTTGAATAGCGGGAAGTGATTGTAATTTATCCGCTGTATTGTGCACCAACTTTATAATCTCATCATACGATTCGGATTGCCAATACATTTTTCGCTTGAGATTATCAAGCTTTAAATTCACGTCAACCATTAACTCTACGGAGTTGTACTTCGAAAGGGCCTTGTAACGCTCACTTCCTCCTACCCCTGAAGTCCACAGCGATGTGGAGACTGGTTCGGACTCAAAGATTACTCGATAAATATTGCGATCTCTTTCTTGAAGGTTTTCGACAACTTCTGTCAAGTCATCAACCGAAGAACCTAAGTATTCTAATTGTTCTCTTTGGGTGCTGTTTTCTTGCAAGAGCATTTTCTCTTTGGGAGAAGAAAACAAAGTGCTTCCAACAAGGGTAATCAAGAATGCACTCACTAAAGCAGCAGATAGAAATCCTATAGACTTTAGAATTCTATTTCTCCAAGAAACCTTTACTTTTTCGTACTGTAAGGTTTTTAAATTATAATAGTACTTTTCTTTTTTCACAGTTATTTAAAAGCGTACTTTTGAACAATTAATTGGTTTCTAAAATCCAAATATAGACAATTAATTTTTACTTTAGTCCATTAATAATAGTTAAAAAGCCCATGAAAACTGCTAAGGAAATTCGACAAGATTATTTAGACTTTTTTAAGTCCAAGCAACATAAAATTGTTCCTTCTGCACCCATCGTTGTAAAAGATGATCCTACCTTAATGTTTACGAATGCCGGGATGAATCAATTCAAAGACTACTTTCTAGGGAATAAAGCTGTTAAAAATGCACGCGTTGCTGACACGCAAAAATGTCTTAGAGTTTCAGGAAAGCACAACGATTTAGAAGAAGTTGGCGTAGACACCTATCACCACACCATGTTCGAAATGTTGGGTAATTGGAGTTTTGGGGATTACTTTAAAAGAGAAGCACTAGAATGGGCATGGGAATTATTGACTGTCGTTTACAAAATTGATTCAGACCGTTTATACGTTTCTGTTTTTGAAGGCAATAAAGAAGAAGATTTACCATTTGACCAAGAAGCTTTTGACATATGGAAGCAGTTTGTTCCTGAAAGTCATATTATCAACGGAAATAAGAAAGATAACTTCTGGGAAATGGGTGATACAGGCCCTTGTGGTCCTTGTTCTGAAATCCATTATGACGGCAGAAGTGATGCTGATAGAGCAATGATAGATGGCGCTACTTTAGTTAATGCGGACCATGACCAAGTCATTGAAATTTGGAATAATGTATTCATGGAATACGAAAGAAAAGCGGATGGAAGCTTGGTGAAGCTCCCCAATCAACACGTAGATACCGGTATGGGTTTTGAGCGTTTGGTGCGCGTGTTACAAGGCAAACAAAGCAACTATGACACCGACCTCTTCATGCCCTTGATTGATGCTTTGGCAAAATTATCTAACAAGACTTACGGTAAAAATGAACAAACAGATATTGCGTTTAGAGTTATTGCCGATCATATCAGAGCGATTAGTTTTACCATTGCAGATGGTCAATTGCCCGCAAGCAATGGTGCAGGCTATGTGATTCGTAGAATCTTGAGAAGAGCTGTCCGATATGGCTATACTTATTTAAATTTCAATGAGGCCTTCTTAACGAAGTTAATGCCTGTATTAATAAATCAATTTGGGGACGTTTTCCCAGAATTGAAAGCGCAAGAACAATTCGTTACAAAAGTAATTCACGAGGAAGAAAATAGTTTCTTTAAAACGATGTCGACTGGTTTGAAGCTTATCGACGAGATGGAAAGTGAATTGGTGAAAACCCATACTACAATTATAGACGGCGCTAAGGCTTTTGAGTTGTACGACACGTTTGGTTTTCCTTTAGATTTAACGCAATTGATAGCTAGTGAAAAAGGCTTGAAAGTGGATTTAGATGGTTTCAATAAAGCGATGCAGGAGCAAAAAGAACGTTCCAGAAATGCAGAGCAAAGTGAACAAAGTGATTGGACTATTATAGAAGCAGGTGATTTAACTGAGTTTCTGGGTTACGATACCCTCGAAGCCAAAGTGCGTATCAGGAAGTATCGAAAAGTAGAAAAGAAAGGGAAAACGGAATACCATTTGGTCTTAGACCAATCTCCGTTCTACGCAGAAAGCGGTGGACAGGTGGGTGACTCGGGTTACCTTCAAGATGGAGATGAAAAAATTAGCGTTTTAGATACCTCAAAAGAGAATCAATTGTCTATTCATTTGGCAAGTAAATTGCCAAACAATCCGAAAGCAACTTTTAAAGCTGTTGTAAATAAAGAAAAACGAGTTGCTACTGAAATGAATCACAGCGCAACGCATCTTCTTCATGAAGCCTTACGTGAGGTCTTAGGAACGCATGTAGAACAAAGAGGTTCTTTAGTAAATGAAAACTATTTGCGCTTTGATTTCTCTCATTTTGAAAAAGTAGAGGAAGAACAATTAACGAAAATTGAGCATCTCGTAAATCATCGAATTGAAGCAAATCTTCGCTTAGAAGCGTTTGCAGATAAGCCAATTGAAGAAGCGAAAGCGATGGGTGCTATGGCCTTGTTTGGAGAGAAGTATGGGGACAAAGTTCGGGTAATTAAATTTGGTAATTCTGTGGAGCTTTGTGGCGGAACTCACGTAGCTGAGACAGGAAAAATAAAACAATTTAAACTCGCAAGTGAAAGTTCAAGTGCTGCAGGAATTCGTAGAATTGAAGCTTGGACGGGCAATAAAGTCTTGGCTTATTACAAAGAGCAAGAAGCACTCTTGAATAGCATCAAAGAGGTGCTGAAGCAAGCTCCAAAGCCTTTAGAAACCATCGAGAAAATGCAAGCAGAAAATGCGGACTTAAAAAAGAAAGTGGAGCAATTTTCAAAGATGCAGGAAGCCCTTGTTAAGGCGGAGTTGAAAGCGAATGTACTTGCGAAAAATGGGGTAAACCAAGTTATTGCAGTAGTGAATTTAGCAAGTGCTGATGCGATTAAGAATGTGGCTTTTCAATTGAAAAATGAAATAGACAATTTGCTCTTGGTATTGGGTGCCGATATTGAAGGGAAACCTTTGTTGACGGTGATGATTAGTGAGGAGTTGACCAAAACGCATGATTTACATGCAGGCAATATCATCCGGGAGTTGGCAAAAGAAATTCAAGGTGGTGGCGGTGGACAGGCTTTCTTTGCAACGGCTGGCGGTAAAAATATAGCTGGTTTGAACAATGCAATTAACAAAGCAAAAGCTTTGATTTAGAATTAAAAAGTAAAAGAATAAAATAGATAGATTATGTGGATGACATTGTATAAAAAATTATTGATTTACCGATTGTATATCGGTATTGTATTGTTGTTGGGGTCCATTGCTTTGGGAATTATAGGCGACAATTGGGGTTGGTTTACGTTGGTGCTAACGCTTGGGCTTATTGCGGTAGTTTCGCACTTCTTGTTTGGTCCTTTAAGATTGATTCAAGAAGCTGTGCAGGCCAATGATTTGGTTGCTGCGGAGAAATACTTAAAAATGATACAGTTCCCAGGCTTGTTAATCAAACCTGTACGTCAAGGTTATTATCTAATCAAGTCGAACTTGGCAATGACAAACAAAGACTTTACTGAAGCAGAAGGATACTTAAAGAAAAGTATTGACAGCAATAACAGCATCACGGGGCAAGAATACGAAGGGGCTTCGTATTTACAATTAGGCATGATTGCGATGCAAAAAGGCGATCGTAAAGAAGCAAAGCGAAATTTAAAAACTGCTTTAGCCAAAGGTTTGCCAGATGATGATAGTATGGCTGCGGCCCTCTTGCAATTGTCTAGCATCGAAATTCAAGGAAGACAATTGAAGATTGGTCGTGATTACTTTATGAAAGCGAAAAAACTAAAACCAAAATCACCTGAAATTAAAGCACAAATTAGGGAGATGGAGAAATATATCTCCCGAGTTAGATAAAATTGAAATTGTTGAAAGGTTTAATCTCGAGGTGCTTTCATAAGTATGTTTGAGGCTTTTTTAATGCGCTATGATGCAAAATTATTTACCCATCGGCACAACTGCTAGGGTCAACCTCGAAATAGCGACCAACTTTCCTTCTTCATTTTTGATTTCAATGCTCCATACTTGGGAACTTCTACCTATGTGAATGGGTGTTGCTCGACCGGTAACGAATCCAGTCTTCACGCTTCTAAGATGATTGGCATTAATTTCTTGTCCAACGGTAATCATTTCTGGATTTTCAATACATAGGTAACCTGCCATGCTGCCGAGGGTTTCTGCAAGCACCACAGAAGCACCACCATGTAAAATTCCAAAAGGCTGATGCGTCCGTTCATCCACAGGCATTGTTGCCTCTAGGAAGTTGTCCTCTTTTTTTGAAAAGGCAATACCTAGATGTTTTACCAAATTATTTTCGGTATTATTTAAGCCTTCTATCGTGAATTCTTTTTCCCAGATCATTTTTTTATAGATTTAAGATTTAAGACCTAAATTTTAAGACTTAGAACTTGTTTTTCTTGGTCTTACAGCTTAAGCCTCACCTCTAGTTAATTAATGGCCAAACAATATCCTAATTGAAATATTGGGGTTACTGCGACAACAACTATTTTTTTATCTTGTAGTAAATCAAATTACTTTCAAACCAAACACATTTGCCTTACGTCTTTCATCTTACGTCTCCCGCCTTCTTATTCAAAATCCTTATACAACATACTCGGTTGAATCTCCGTGTTGTGTTGGTATTTACCACTTTTGTATACGTCGTATTCACCATCAATAGCGTGATAATAAATCTGACAAATCTCAACGTTCGGATAGATTCGTATCGGTTGCACACAAAAGATTTCAAGCGTCCAGAAACCATCAAAGCCGACATCACCGAAGCCCGCCGTTACGTGAATAAACATGCCTAATCTACCTATTGAACTCCGCCCCTCTAGCATCGGCACATAGCCTTCTGTTCTTGTATGTTCTAGCGTTCTTCCTAAGTAAAGTTTATTCGTTTCCAATAACAGGCCTTCCTCAGGGATCATGATTTTACTTATGGTATTTGGCGTTTTCATATCCAACTCGGTCTTATCATAAACCATGAGTTCATTAAATAGTCTCAGATTATAGGAGTTCGGATTAATTTGTTTCTCATTAAAAGGTGTAATGAAGATGTTTTTATCTAGTTCTTCCTTTATCTTTTTACCGCTTAAAATCATAGTTGTTTCTAATTTGATACAAATATAATTAAGCTAAAATGCTTTTAAGAGATAATTGCAGATTTTCCCTTTTATTAATTAATTTTACCCTAGGAAGCTAAGCTAAAATTACAAGTAATAGCGATTTTTAATTTAATCTGAAATCAATTCTATCACGATGAATCTAGTCCAAGTATTACACAACAATAGATGCACAAAAAGTAGGAATGCCCTTGCCTTATTGGAGCAAAAAGGCATTCAATTTGACGTGGTAAATTATTTGGATGGTGTTCTTAGCGAAGCTGACATAAGGAGCTTACTTAAAAAATTAGACTTGAAACCAGAAGAGATTATTCGAAAATCAGAAGCGATTTATAAGGAGAAGTATAAAGGCAAATCATTTACGGATACCGAATGGATTCAAATCTTACAAAAAGAACCGAAACTGATTGAGCGTCCTATCTTATACAATCAAAAAACGGCGGTTGTTGGTCGTCCACTAGAAAATGTTGAAAAATTCCTAAAAGCGTTATAAAATGAAATACTCCTTTTTAATACTTAGTCTTATTGCACTTTTTTCTTGTTCAGACCCTAAAGCGGATTTAATAAAGGAAATTGACACCTTATCCACGGTGATGAAAGCTGAAGACTTTCCAAGTGAGGAAAACATGAATAAAATTGTCGGCCTCTATAATCTCTACCTTCTTACTTACCCTGAAGACGAGCTTGCACTTAATTATATGGAATTAAAGGCCAAATACTTATCAGCAAACAACGATTATGCCGGAGCTATTAAAGCTTATGATGACATCATTGCAAAATTTCCAGAAGGCAATCGCAAGGCGGATGCGTTATTCATGCAAGCCTTTATCTATGAGAACAATATGCTTGATCTTGGATCTGCAGAAGCAAAATACCAATCTTTTATTGAGCAATATCCAAAGCATGAATTAGTGCACGATGCTCAATTTGCTATCGAAAACTTAAGTTTGAGCGATGAGGAGTTGTTTGAAAAGTTAATGATGATGCAAAATGAGTCGCTAGAAATTGATAGTTTTATAGAGTAAACGAGCAGCGTTTAACCCCCAACACCATACTTCTCTACAAACTGATCTACTCTTTTTAACAATCGCGTACTACCGATATAAATTGGAACTCTCTGATGTAATTCAGAAGGCACAATATCCAAAATTTCGCGATGCCCATCAGTTGCTCTTCCCCCAGCTTGCTCCATTAAGAAAGCCATAGGAATGCACTCATACAACAAACGCAATTTGCCATTTGGAGAATCTGTTGTCGCCGGATACATGAAAATCCCTCCTTTCAATAAAGTCCTGTGCATATCGCCCACCATAGAACCAATGTAACGCAAACCTTTTCTTTTTTCATTCACCAACCAATCGATATAACGACGGGTATGTTCTGGAAAAAATGCATAATTTGCTTGATTTACAGCATAATAGACACCCGTATCAGGAGTTGTAATACTAGGGTGCGACAGACAGAACTCTCCGATACTTGGATCTAAAGTAAAGCCATTCACTCCGTTTCCCGTGCTGTAGACCAACATCGTCGAACTCCCATAAATAACATAACCTGCGGCAACTAATTTATTTCCTTCTTGTAAGAAGTCATCGATATTGCAAGGTCCTACAGGCGAATTTCGTTTATAAATTGAAAAAATGGTCCCAATAGTTGCATTAATGTCAATGTTGGAAGATCCATCTAAGGGGTCCATTAAGACCACATAATGCGCATTGTGTCCATCTGCTGTATCCACCACGATGATGTCTTCGTTCTCTTCACTACCAATTCCAGCACATTGACCACCATTCCTCAAATAATTAATCAGCATCTTATTGGCAAAAACATCTAATTTTTGTTGCTGCTCATCTTGCACATTAATCATTCCTGCTGCGCCTAGAATATCTACTAGTCCAGCTTTATTTACTTCTCTATTAATTACTTTGGAAGCTACGCCTATATCTCTCAACAACTTAGAAAGGTTTCCTTTAGCGTCTGGATAATCCTTTTCTTTCAAGATGATATACTCATCTAACGTCATCGCATTGTATCTGTTCATACTAATTTCTTAATTCTGCATCAAAGATATGTTTATATAATACATTTTCAAACTGAATTTTCTCATTACCTTTGACGAAACTTTGTAAATGCAGGTATTCAAATTCGGTGGGGCCTCTGTTAAAGACGCTGAAAGTATTAAAAACGTAGCCACCATTCTAAGAAGATTCGAAGACATTGATAAAACTGTGGTGGTTTCTGCCATGGGAAAGACCACTAATGCACTAGAGGATGTCGTGAATCTTTATGTTAAAAAAGACGACAAATACATTGAGTATTTACATGAAATTAGAGAGTATCACGCTTTTGTTTCAGATGATTTATTTGGCAAAGGCAGCAATATAGAATACAAAATATTTGCTTTATTTGATCGAATTGAGAGTTTTTGCTCAAGCAATATTTCGCTTAATTACACCTTCATTTATGATCAAATTATTAGCGTCGGAGAATTGGCCTCAAGCTTATTGATTTCTGAATATTTAAATCATATCGGCATAGCGAATCAATGGGTTGATGCAAGAGAAATTATTCGCACAGATCATGCGTATACTGACGCTCAAATTCTATGGGAAGAAACCAATAAATTAGTGCAAAGTAAATATGCAAGTATAGCTACAAAAACATCTGTTACACAAGGTTTTATAGGGGGAACTTCAGAAAGATTTACAACAACTCTTGGACGGGAAGGTTCGGACTTTACGGCAGCTATTTTGAGCTATTGCTTGAATGCAGAAAAGATGGTTATTTGGAAGGATGTAGAAGGCGTTATGAATGCAGACCCTAAGCAGTTTTCTGATGCCGTTTTACTTAGAAAAATTGCTTTTAAAGAAGCGATTGAAATGACCTACTATGGGGCTAAAGTAATTCACCCTAAAACCATTCGACCCTTACAAAATAAGAACATTCCTTTAGAGGTTCGTTCCTTTATTAAAAGTGACAAAGGCGGCACCTTAATTCACACCTTTGAAGAAGAAATTGAATACCCTCCTATTATCGTAAGAATGCAAGATCAAGTTTTGCTTAATTTCTCTGCGAAGGATTTCTCATTTATTGCAGAGAACCATATGCAAGAAATTTTTGGAGCCTTTGCGGAAGTTCGTTTAAGAATGAATATGATGCAGAACGGGGCAATTAGTTTTGCTGCTGCGTTAGATAACAAGCCGGAGAAAATTGCTGAAATCATAAAATTACTAGCAATAAACTTTACCATTAAAAGTACGGGGCATTTAGATCTGATTACGATAAGACATTACAACGAGGTTATTTTGAATAGAGAATTAGCTTCTAAAGTGATTTGGTTGACACAAAAGACTAGGGAGACTATTCAAGTTTTGTGTAAAGTATAAGACCTAGGATTTAAGAACCTACTTTGGTCCCGGAGGCTCGCTAGAAACATAGCAATATTGAGTTCTGGATGCATCTTGTTGAGAGGAAATGGGAAAAGGGAAAGTGTTCTATTCCACCATAATGAAGTCATCTTGATAGCTATCGTGATCAAAATTAAAACTGCGCATTAGCGCCTTTCTGAGAAAAATGAATCTGAAATCTAATTCTTCTTCTTAGCATCCTACGCAAACCAAGAGTGCGATTAAGCCCTACATTGCTTAACAAATAGTGCGTATTATTTGAATATAAATGGAGCTTACCAAACAGTCAGCTGAAGCATTTCACTCCCCCTTTCAATAAGTTGGAATTTTTTCATAGTCACCTATGAAAGTTGCAACAATAAATTAGAATTGACTAAAGTCCCGTTATAGAGATACCGATAGAAAAGGGTGTCATCTTTGGCCCTTGATTCTTCTTGAACAACTCTGTTACGCTATAAAATGCAATGATGTTGAATGCGCCGTAACCAACACGCAAAGTTGGTCCTCCTCTGAAGATAGAGACATCTTTGTATCCTTTCGTCTTGTATTTCTTAAAGTAGTCATTGTCTTTATTCGTCTCTTTATTCACAGCGGTTAATCTAACAGCTGCTCTAAAACCGATAGCAGCTTTAAACAGATTTCCTTTTTTAGAAGGCTTAGAGAAAAAACGCAATTCAACAGGGATTTCTAAATAGTTCACGGCTAATTTGTGCTTCTTAAAATCATCACTGTTTTTATAATCTGGAATAGGAGTAAAACTTGTTCCCGAAGAGTCTTCAGTCATAAAACTGTTATGGTAATAACTTGCATGACTAAACCCTATGCCCGGGGCAATACTAATCCTAGACTCTTTAATTGGAATATCATACATGTAATATAAACCTACACCTCTGGAAGCCACATTCGTTTTGAAGCCATTTGATTCTTTATGAAAAACATTATCAAAAGTCACGTTAATCATAAAGCGATCTCTCGGATCTTGTTTTTGCTTTACAAACTCCAATGTTTCTTCTTCCTCAGCAACTTCCTCTTGGGCATAATTCATCGATACAAAACCTAGTATCATCAACACTAAAAACATCAATCTTTTCATATAATTAAGGTATTTTATAATTCAAACGCTAAATTAAAAACTTTAATCTAAAAAAACCGATATTTACTATTTTTAACGAAGTAATTATCCATAAATAGTAGCATGCCAGTAAATAAGGAAGCCTTTTTACGTTATCGAATCCTAGATCGAATGCTTAAAAACAAAGCAAGACCCTATCCTACTATGGATGATTTGATTGATGAATTAGAAGAAAAATTGGGGAAATCCTTTTCTATTTCCACGATTCAAAAAGACATTAAGTCCATGAAGGAAGATGAATTGCTTGCCTATAAAGCGCCCATCAAATTCCACCGTGCACATCAAGGATACTACTATACCGATCCTAACTTTAGTATAACAGAAGTTCCGCTAGGGGAAGAAGATTTAAATGCCATTGAGTTTGCAGCTATGGTGCTCCAACAGTTTAAAGACGTTAAACTTTTTGCAGAATTTGGTTCCGCTGTCGATAAAATCTTTAATGCGGTAAATGTGAGTTCCATTCTTGATGAAGGGGAAGTGGAACAAATGATTCACTTCGAAAAGGTGCCTTACTATAAAGGCAGTGAGTGGATTGCTCCAATCCTAGAATACATCAAGCATCGTAAAACCATGAGCTTGGAATACAAACGCTTCGAAGTGGATGAAGCCAGAGAGCACCTCTTACACCCTATTTTATTGAAGGAATATCGCAACCGTTGGTACTTGATTGCTATGTTGGAAAAAAACAACCATATCGTTATCTATGCCTTAGATCGTGTAGTAGGATTCAAGGAAAGCACAATAAAATTTCGTTTTCATCCTCAGTTTTCGGCGAAGAACTACTTTGAACACGCTTATGGAATCACGGCTTTTGAAGAAAAACCTAGTTTGATTATTTTCGAATGCAATCCCATTCAAGCCAATTACATCAGAACTCAAGCATTACATCACACGCAGCGCATTGTACTGGAGACACCTCAATTTGTTCAATTCTCAATTAAAGTAGGTATCACTCCTGAGTTAATTATGGATTTATTGAGTTATGGAGCAGGTGTGAAAGTACTGCAACCAGAAAGCCTAAAAAAGGAAATAAAACAACGCTTAAGTAATGCATTAAAAAATTACGAATAGCGCTTACTGTTCACCCACTCCTAAGTTCAGATTCATTTTTCTATGCTTATTGATTCTATCTTCAAAATCACAAAAGAATCCTTGACTGTGTCGGTAAACCAATCGATCTATTTCTAGTGTATTGGTTTTCTTAAACATTATAGAAACCACACTATCCTTCTGAATACTGTCTTGAGGAAAAATAAAAAAGCTAAGGATTAATAGTTTAAGCATATTTCTTTAGTTTACTCCGTCCGCACAAAATTGTCAGGTTGCACGGTCTTTTTACAATGAGCGATAACGGTTCTGTATGGTTAGTGGCGTTTTAAAGAACCGAAATTTTCAGTTTATCACTGATTTTGTTAAATGAACTGGACTTTAAATTTAGCACCATATAGCCATTAACTATACAGATTGTTGGCATTTCGTTATTTTTTATCGAGCTTATTTTGTTCATCAATAAACGTACTATCATTTATTTTTTTTAATGATTTCATAAAATCTTTTCCATCTAAAGTGCTTAATTGTGATTTTGAAATTTTGTTCAGTTGTATAAATCTTTTTGATTTTTCAATGCTTTCTGCAATCATTACAGCATTTAGGTTTTCAAGATTTGATAAAACAACCAATTCATTTATACTTGAAAAATCCCTAATATTCATTCCTTTTTTTGCGTGTTTTTTATTTGCTTCTCGCCAATCTTTTGCTGTACAATTATACATTGCTACATTTAGTAAATCGGCTTCTTCTGCATAGATTAACCATTCTTTGTCCTTTGAATAATTCTTTTGTGGTATTATATGTTCTTTTATAGCATCTGTTTGAATATGGTAATTGGTTTTACTTAATATTCGTTTAACATTCCATTCGAGATTGAATTTATTGGTTTCAATTTCTTTTAATCTCTGGAATTCTTTTATCAAAAGAAGTTTAAACATTGGACTAATCCAAGCACCAAATTCGAATGCTAAATCTTTATGAGCATAAGTACCTCCGTATCTACCTGATTTTGAAATAATACCAACTGCATTTGTTGCTTCGATCCACTTTTTAGGAGTTAAGTTGAAATTATTCAAACCTGCCTGTTTTCTAAAGGTGTCGAATTCGACACCTTTAAAATTTGGGTTGTGTAAAGTTTCCCAAAGTCCAATAAATTCTACTGTATTTCTATTACGCATCCAGTTTCGTATATGGTCATTACCGCTTTCAGCTCTAACCATATCAGTTAGACAGATATAATCATCTTCGTTTTGTTTTACGATTGAGATTAGTTTGTTTTCAACCTTTATTTTGGATACTTTACTCATAAATGGATAATTAACAAGGTAAAGGTAATGTTTTGTAAAAAATCAATATGATTTTAACCTTATTTTTTATTTTTTTTAATTAATTGAATACTTTTCGTACTACCGTGAGTGTATATTTATCTTCGATGCTACTTCGTGGTCGGTAGTTTTGCTGCTGTTGTGTCCTAATAATTCTTGTATGTAGCGCAAATCGGTTCCGCTTTCTAATAAATGCGTCGCATAGCTATGGCGCAACCAATGTAGCGTAACAGGCTTTTTGATATTGACTTTTACCAAGGCTTGTTTTAAGATGAGTTGCAGACTTCGAGAATTATAAGGTTTTCCTGCAAATTGCCCTTCAAACAAGTAGGTCTTTGGTTTACAAACGGTGTAATATTCGCGCAGTAGTTTTAGTATTTTGGGACTCAAGGGTACAATCCTGTCTTTTTTACCTTTTGCGTTTTTGAGCAAGACTATGTTTCTTTTCGAGTCGATATGTACCGGTTGCAAAGCTAATAATTCGCCACATCGCAATCCGCAAGTGTAAATCAACGAAAGCATTGTTTTGTGTTAATAAGAATACTTAGCCAAATAGCACATTTATTTTACTTTTGTAGAATGAAAATCAATCCTCAAACATGAGTACAGATACCAATCATTACGATAAGAGAGGCGTTTCTGCTGGAAAAGAAGAAGTGCACGCCGCAGTAAAACATATGGATAAAGGCCTATACCCTAAAGCTTTTAGTAGAATTTACCCCGATTATTTATGTGGCGATGAAGCTTACTGCAATCTTATGAGTTCCGATGGAACGGGCACAAAATCTATTTTAGCCTATATGTATTGGAAGGAAACGGGTGATTTAAGTGTATGGAAGCATATTGCAACCGATGTTTTAGTGATGAATTTAGATGATTTACTTTGCGTTGGCGCCACAGGGCCCTTCTTATATACGTCTATCATCAATAGAAACAAACATTTGATTCCAGGCGAAGTCATTGCAGCCGTGATACAAGGCGCTCAAGAGTTTATTGATAAAATGGCTGAATATGGAATAGAAATCAAGTATATGGGTGGTGAAACAGCCGATCTTGGGGATAGCGTTCGAACCACAACTATAGATGGTTCTATGACCGCAAGAATGAAAAGAGAGGATTTGATTATCACAAACCAAATTAAACCGGGAGATGTGATTGTTGGCTTAGAAAGCACGGGCCAAGCTATTTACGAAAAGGAATACAACTCAGGAATTGGAAGTAATGGATTAACATCTGCTCGTCATGACATTCTAAACAAACGCTACTTAGAGAACTATCCTGAAAGTTTTGATGCCGCTACAGATGCTTCTGTTTTATACGTTGGAAGTAAATCCATGGGTGATAAATTAGAAGGAACTTCCCTAAGCTATGGAAAGGCATTACTCTCTCCTACAAAGACTTATGCGCCTATAATTAAAGCTTTACTTGATAAACTACCCAGCAAAATTCACAGCTTGGTTCATTGTACTGGCGGAGCGCAATCTAAAGTATTACACTTCATAGATGATCTCAATATTATAAAGAACAATCTGTTTCCAACACCTCCTTTGTTTACCTCCATTCAAAAAGAATCTGGCACGAGTTGGCAAGAAATGTATAAGGTTTTCAATATGGGCCACCGCATGGAAATCTATCTAGATCAAGCGGATGCACAAGCGGTCATTGCTATCGCAAAAGAATTTGGTGTTAAGGCTCAAGTAATTGGTAATGTGGAAGCAATGAAAGGAAAACAAGTCATCGTGGAATCCGTGCATGGTAAATTTTTATATCAATAATTGTGAAAAGTTTCCCTTCTAAAATACTCTTATTCGGAGAGCACATCGTGAATAAAGGAGCGCATGCACTAGCGATTCCTCATGATGCTTTTTATGGAAAGCTAAGTTTCGATAAGCAGCACTCTCTTTACTTAGAACCTTCTGCTCAGATTCTAGAGAAAATGATAGCTCATATTGAAAAGAGTCCACTCCTTCAAGGAATCTACCATCTTGAAAAACTTAAGGCGGATCTGGAAATGGACTTATGTTTTCATATGAATATTCCAATTGGCTATGGCCTGGGAAGTTCTGGTGCCATCGTGGCGAGTATCTTTGAACAGTATGCGTTAAAGAAAGACTTTACATGCCCTGAACTCAAACGAATTCTAGGTGAAACTGAAGGTGTTTTTCACGGTAAAAGTAGCGGATTAGATCCCTTAGTATCGTATTTGAATCAGCCTGTTTTAGTAAGTGATTCCACCGAAGTGGTAGAAACTGAAATGCAGTGGCGAAATGATTTTGAAATCTTTTTGTTTGACACCAAACAAGCGCGCAAAACGGAGCCTTTAGTGGAAGCTTTCCTGAAAAAATCAAATGAAAACGAGGCCTTCGCAAAAGTACTTCAAGATGAAATTTTACCAGTAAACAATGGTATTATTGAATCTTTTTTAAACAATACCCATGGTCATACTATGCATGAAATTGGGAAATTAAGTCGCTTGCAATTTGAGTACATGCAAGAATTAATTTTACCTCAACACTTGGATTATTTTCTTCTTGGCTTGGCTAGTAAGGAATACTTTTTAAAAATCTGTGGAGCAGGCGGAGGAGGTTTTATGTTGGGCTTCACGAAGGACAAACAGGTCAAATTGCCTTTTGAAGTGATTTGGTTGTAGTGTACTAAAAGAACTCAAGGCTTCATTCGGAGTGAAACCTTGAGTAAAAATCAACAATCTATCGTTCTAATTCCTTAGCTTTGTGCAAAACATCTAACATGCTCTTACGTTACAAAGCTGATCGCAGAACGCTCCTTGTGGTGGGTCTCTATTTTATCGTAGCTAGTTTAAGCTACATCTACTTTCCTTCACAATGGTATTTAATTCTTCCAACCGTGATAGTGAATGCCCTGCTCTCTTTTTTTTGCGCAATCATTGTTCATAATGCCATTCACTGCCCAATTTTCAAAAAGAAAGCACATAACAAAATTTTTCAAGTCATTCTATCCTTCACCTATGGTCACTCTGTAAGCGCCTTTGTTAGCGGTCATAATTTTAGTCATCACAAACATACACAAACCTCAAAAGATAGAATTCGAACCACTAAAATGCGATTAAAACCAAACATTCTTAATCAGCTCTTATTCTTTTTTGTAGTTGCCCCTGGAATTGTAAAAGATGAAAATGATTTTGCAAAATTGATGTACAAGGAAAAACCAAAATGGTTTTGGCAGTATGTATTAGAACTCGTTTTAGTGATAGGAGTAAAAGTTACTTTGGTAATTTTGAATCCAATGATAGGAATCTTTGTCTTGGTTATCCCTCATTTTTATGCCGTTTGGGGTGTTTTAGGAACCAATTATTGGCAACATGACGGCTGTGATGCAATGCATCCCTTCAATCACACGCGTAATTTCACAAGTAAAGCCTTAAACTACGTAGCCTTTAACAACGGATACCATAGCGCGCATCATGAAAAGGCGAATTTACATTGGAGTCTTCTTCCCGCTTATCATGAAAAGAACATTGCTCCACATATTCACCCCAACCTAAATCGGGGCTCCTTAGTAAAGTTTCTGATTGAAGCGCATATCTACCCTGGCAAGCGCCTAGATTATTTAGGAAATGAAATTATTTTCGATAAAAACAACGAAGATGTGGATTGGATGGCTGAATTGAAAGTAAATCAAAACCATCTTGATTTAGGTGTAGAAGATTAGTTTTATTTTATTCCGAACTCTTGCAGGTCATAACCCACATGGGCTAAAATCAGTGGCAAGTGTCTATTGGATAAATTTAATCATGATTTGATAAAAAAAAATGAACTATCTATTGCTTCTAATTTTCGCTTTGCTCTCGACAATAAGTAATGCTCAAGAAAAGAGCAGCGATTTATCCTCCTTGTTATTTTGGACAGCGCAAGATTGGCCATGTGAATTCATGGAAATTAGATTGTTTAAGGCGGATACTACACTTGTAGCTAAAAGCAAACTTAAAGAGAAATTCACAGAAAATAGAGCTCCAGAATGCAACGACTCCAAAGTTTTAGAAATTGAGAATCTAAACTCAGGTTTTTACTTTTTCGTAGCGGAGTGTATTAAAGAAGAGTGTTACGTTTGTCATGGTGAAGGAAGTTATTGGCAGCCAATCATGCAGGATAAATCTAGCAAGCAAACAGACGTAAAAAGTAAAGGGAATATGGAAGGCACTTGGCGTACTTGCTATATTTGCAATGGCAATGGAGCCTCTTCTAGCACGATTTGGATGGACACCTTAACGCTAAAAGGCCAACAATGTCGAACAGTTCTTCTAAAGTAATTTAGACAAAGTTTCTTTCCATAAAATCCATGACATTAGTTCTAAAAAGTTTGTCTAGCAATTCCTCCGGCTTATACCCATACCATAACTTCTTCTCATACGTTGTCCTGTCGAGATATTCATAAAGATCGTCAAAAAGATTAGGCAACTTCGTAGCGTCATCATAGAATTCCAGGTGATTGATTGCCCCATCATAGTCGGTTCCTAAGCTAAACACATCCCAACCCGATTTAGAACCCACAGCTCTAACTGTTTGAAACAGATTGTCCCAAATCATTTTCATGTACAAATCTTTTCGTTCTTTATCGTCTTTGGTTTTATCTGCTTTTGCTAGGAACGCTCCTCCCCCGAGCTTCCCTTTATCAATAATTAAACCTGCAAGACCTTGAGAATTATGAATAATATTGATTTCTTCATCAGAGATATTAATACCCCAATTGAAAAAGTAGCTCTTCTTTTTCTTTGCAGCGCTATCTGGTTTGATTTTAGAACCTTGTAGCGTTTTAAACCCATTAACTCCCGTATGAGAGCAGATAACAGGTATCTTACTTGAGCTGTGAATATAATTGTTAGAACGAATCCAATTATAATATTCTATTCGAGCTTTTACACTCATATGCTTCGTGTCAATCAAGATTCTCTTTCCATTTGAATCACTCAACATTTCTTTCATAGCCTTAATACCCAAGCCTTCCAATCCTTCTTCCAAACCTTTTCTTTGATTCAGTAAATTGGTCACCACACCATCTAAACTTTGCGCGTGGCCACCCAATTCATTGTAAAAATGATGCATTAAATTCATGAAAAATGGAGGATTTTCCCATTGCTTTACTTTGATGATGTTTTCTGTTAAGCGTGCTTTCATTTCTTTTTTATTCAAACGACCTTCTAGCATGTCTTTATCGAAAAAAGCATGTGCTCCTTCGCATGTAATCACGACAGCCAATTCTGTTTTCTTTTTTAAAGTTTCTTCCAGCTGACTGTAATTATTCACAATCCTATAGCTATACTTCCCACAAGGAGATTTCCCCTGATGTTGTTTTAGGTAATTGTATTCCCCTTCAAATTCCTTCAAATAATTTACCTTTTTATACAGGTTTTCAGTTTTATGATAGCCCATCCCCGAAGCTATAGCCGTCATTTCGATAACAGCCTTCTTGCTTGTAATCAATCTTGGAATATTCCTCATGTTCATAAATCCTCTTTCAAAAGGATAGAGTGAAATGAACGCAATTCTAACTTTTCCTTCAATGAGTTTGTAAAAATTAGTTTGTGTGTATTTTGCAACTGTTTTACTTGCTTGTGAACCAAACCTTCCCGCTGGAGTTTGGGGTTCTATATGGTTAAATTCTTCCCAAGGATTCTTTTCTCCATCTGATTTGTCCCAATTGAATGATTTGATCGTTGGATGAAGATGAATATCCGCATAGAAAGGTGTGTTTTGCATGATTAATCTATTTTTTTTTATGAATGATTATGGAATACTTAAAGTTAGCACATCTAGAGAACAAATTCAAACAATGCACAGTATAGATTTCGTTAATTCTAAAATCCTTATTGTGAGAGACTTACTTCGAGATACTCGCCATTTTCAAATAGCCTATCTCTAGCGTTTATAGGTCTTAGGAATTTGGCTACTGATTGGCAAAAAAAATTAAATTAGATTGATGGCAGAAGGTGAAAAAATGTAAATGGCAATTTTTAAAACCAATCATTTAACTTAAAAATATAATTATAACTACGTCAAAAGTGGTTGATTGTTAATCGCGAAGAGCTTATTGATTTTGACTTTTTGTAGTATTGATGTTACTACAGCCAGTCGACCGAAACTAAATTAAACAAATACATCAGGTACTTGATTTTGAGAAAGAATGAGAATGGTAAATAGTTAAAGTAAAATGTCCCGCTTCTGCGGGACATCTTACTTTAACTAACCAAGAATAATTAAAATAAACCTTTTCGTAAGCTTTGTATCTCTTTATACGATATCTAACTTGGAAAGTTTCATAATTATAAAAAAAATTATGAAACTGAATTATTTCTTAGCGAACTGCTTGCTCACTACTTTATTTTTGTACCCGCCTTCATAGCTGTAAAAGCCTTCTCCGGATTTCACACCTAACTTTCCTGCTTGCACCATATTTACCAATAATGGACAGGGAGCGTATTTAGGGTTACCAAAACCTTCATGTAAAACTTTACAGATAGAAAGAGCAACATCTAATCCAACGAAATCGGCCAATTGTAATGGCCCCATAGGATGAGCCATCCCAAGCATCATCACATTATCTATTTCCTCAACACCTGCTACCCCTTCGTACAAAGCGTAAATTGCTTCATTAATCATCGGCACTAAAATTCTATTGGCTACAAACCCAGGATAGTCATTAGCTTCTACCGGAATTTTATCTAGTTTCTTGGTCATGTCAACAATAACGTCCATGGTTTCTTGACTCGTTGAATACCCTCTAATAAGCTCAACCAATTTCATGACAGGTACAGGATTCATAAAGTGCATCCCAATCACTTTGTCTGGTCTATTGGTGACACTAGCTATTTTAGTAATTGAAATTGAAGAAGTGTTGCTTGCTAAAATACAATGCGCTGGAGCTGAAGCTTCTAATTGCTCAAAAATTTTTAATTTTAAATTTACATTTTCTGTTGCCGCTTCAACTACCAAATCCGCATTTTTTACACCCGCGGACATGTCGGTCATGGTTGTTAAATTAGCCAAAGTATCGGCTTTGTCTTTGGCAGATATCTTTTCTTTTGCTAGCATTCTATCAAGATTAGCTGCAATAGTTGCCATTGCTTTATCTAAAGAATCTTGCGAAATATCGATTAAATTTACTTGATATCCTTGTTGCGCAAAAACATGAGCGATTCCATTCCCCATAGTGCCGGCTCCGATAACTGAAATATTTTTCATAACTGATTTTTAATTGACCGTAAAAATACTATAATTTTCAATAAACACTCTAAAACAGGCACACGAACTATTCCGGTAAATGCTATTCCGAACAATGTAAGTATCCCAGAAATAATGGGAGTACTTAGCGTACCTGCAGGCTTTATCTATAAATGGTATCGCAATGGGATCATCATCCCCTCTGCGACGAGCAATACTTATACTGCAAGCATACAGGGAGAATACGATGTCGAAATCTTTAATTATACTGCTTGTATAAGTATTTCTAATATACTGATGTAATTCAATCTAGAAATGGAAATCATCTCTGATAAGCCGGGAATTACGAAGGGAAATTGGTTTACTTTCAAGAAAATAACAACAAAGATCTTCACTTAAAAGATTTAAGTCCAGGTGCCTATGTTTTGCAATTGACTACTGATAAAAAAAGTTACAATTATAAGTTTATTATTGAATAGCTTAAATTTTATTCCACAATAATTTTAGTGCTGTAAACGAGCTTTCCTTCTGCTATCAAACTAATAATATAAGGCCCTTTAGCCCAGTCTTTAACTGACACCAACTGACTTGCTTCCGCTGTTTTTATTCTTTGATTGTAAACCTCCGCTCCCAGAATACTGCTCACTTTTAGGATCAAGTTTTCCTTATTCTCATCCAAAACATCCACACGAAAGTAATTTTCCGCTGGAACCGGATACACCTTCACTAGTTTGTCCAATCTATCGAAGTTGTACAATCCCGTATAAATGCAATCTTCAAAGCTTGCTGGATCATCAACTTGCAACTTGTTGTAAATGGCTAGAACATAATCTCCAGGCTTTACGTCGTATACTTCAAAATAACCTGCTTTATTCAAAACACTCCCTTCTGTGTTTAAAGTAAAAGAATCTACCATTTGCCAATCGTCACTCGGCTTCGCTTTATACAAGAGCACTAAACTATCTTCAGGAATAGTGATAAAATTATTATCCAAATTGCCCAGATTTTGACTGCTAGAGCCATTATATCTAAAAATGGCATTTGCTCTAAAATTAGCATTCCAAACTCCCCCAATCGACCAATATCTATTAGGAGATAAATGCAAGCCAGGAACGGCAGTTTGAAACGGATCTGGTTTGATGTAGTGATGCGTCACATGAAGCAGTACTGAATCCGTAATTTCTTGTACGTCAAAAATAACTCTAGCTAAGTCAAAGTCCCTTGTACCAAGCTGATCTAAAATTTCGTATTTATCCACCGTAGCGTCTTGAATGTGCTCTTCCATATCTAGCGCATAATAAACCGGTTCGAAAGGCACGCTTACTTTAAAACTAGAGCAAGCACCATAGGTGTTTACATTGGTGTCAAATCGATTAAAATCGGCATCAAAAAACGAAATCTCTATCGGAAGAAATGTTGTATATGTATTGTTTTCCCAAAGTTTCTGACGAATAGTCCCTTCTGCACTCCAAACAATACCATCAGCAAGAATATCCATATTTGTTATACTATAATGATGAAACCCTTTTTCTAGAATCCAAGAGTCAAAGAAACTACCCAAATCCTTTCCTGAACAATAACTAAAATAGGAAGAAAGAATTTCCGTACTAATATCTTTAAAGGCAAAATCGTTTAAAAAATCATGAATGCAATCATCAAAAACCACATCTCCTAGAATCCCTCTTAAGGTATGGACCATGTCTGCTCCTTTATCGTATACTGTGCTGCTGTATGTTAAATCTGTTGGTAAACCTGAAACGGGATAATACGCCCCATCATTAATATGCGTTAAACGCAAAACATTATCGTGATTCTTGCGTGAATATTCTTTATAGGCTTCCGTGCCGTAAACAAACTCTGTAAACAAGGCTTCAGAATAACTTGCCCATCCTTCATTGAGCCACATATCTCCAGCCGTAGAACAAGTCACTAAATTTCCCCACCAAGAATGTGAAAGTTCGTGTGCCATTAAGGTTTCTTGACCTGTCCCCCCATTTATTGCGTTCCGCATATAGGCAATATTCGTGGCGTGTTCCATTGCTCCAGATGTAAAAGAAGTAACACAATAACCCACACGATCAAAAGCGTAAGGTGCATAATGCGCTTCGTAACAATGTAAAGCATCAATTAAGTTGACAAAAGAGCCTTTTAACGCGGTGGTATCTGTTGCTCTTGCTGCAAGTTCAATAGGAATGGGCGTACTTTGAACACCATTAAATGTCATGTACACGGTTGCGTAATCTGCCACGGCTATTGAAGCCAAATAACTTGGAATTTCTTGATTCAAAAACCAATGCCAAGTTACGGTTCCGTCTAAATTATCCGTTTCACTTTGAAGTAAGCCACCACAAAAAGCTTTTCGTGTATCACTAGTGGTAACGATGGTTTCAAAAGTACAACGTTCTTCAAAATTATCAAAGCAAGGAAACCAAGCTCTCCCATAATTATGCGGGTCTTCAAGAAAACTAACTCCTATGTTATATGCATACGTATTATTCCAATAGAACCCACCCCAATCTCCTGCATTTTGAACAGGTGTGCCTCGATAATAGACCGTAATACTTGTTTGTTGTCCTTGAGCCAAAGTACCTGCTAAATCGATAGATAGCAAGGTATCATTATAGTTATACGATAGAAGATTAAACCCTTGTTTTACCGAATCTACTTGAAGCTTTAATAGATCTAAAGCAATGGAAGTGATGTTCTGCTTCGCTTCAAAATCAATTTCAGCAATTGCAATAAGAGTTCTTCCTGACCAATTTGTGATATCTATATTCAATTTTGTATGCAAAATATCAATAGAATCTACCCGAGTATCGGGAATGCTTTTTATTGATTTATGCGCATGTTGTTTCATCTGAAAACAAGTTGGCGCCTCCGTATTTTTTTGCCCTTGCGCAAAGCTAAATACGATAATCGAAAGTAAACTTAGTATTTGTTTCATCAATGGTGAACGTTTTTTAAATGACTAAAGTTAAAGCAAATAGTAATTCTATATGAAATAAAGCAAAATAAAAACATGAAAACAGTAATTATAACAGGGGCAAGCAGCGGTATTGGAGCTGCTACAGCAATTTTATTAAATAAAAATGGATATCAAGTAGTTTTGGCGGCTAGACGATTGGCTAAACTTCAAGGTGTTGCAAAATCCTTGAATGCACATCATTTATTAGTGGAAACAGATGTTACAAAGGTAGCTGACGTTAAAAATTTAATCGAGGCAAGCATCCAAAAATTCGGAAAAGTAGACATCTTAATCAATAATGCGGGTCTAGGTTATATCGCGCCCTTAAAGGAAGGTAAATTGGAAGATTGGCATCGCATGATTGATGTGAATATTAGCGGTCTACTTTCTTGTATTCACACTGCACTTCCTCATTTGTTGGAACAAAAAGGCACCATTATCAATATTGCTTCTGTTGCCGCTCATGAAGTTTTTCCAAATACGGTAGTTTATTGCGCCACAAAACATGCGGTGAATGCCATAACAATTGGAATTAGAAAAGAATTTAGAGAACAAGTAAAGGTATGTAACATTTCTCCTGGAGCGGTTCAAACGGAGTTTTTAGATCAATCTGAAGAGAATGAAAATGTGAAACAAATGAAAGACTACTTCTTCAACAATGAGACCTTAAAAGGCGAAGACATTGCAGCAGTAATTTTAGAAGTTTTATCTAAACCTGCACATGTAGCGATCAATGAAGTTATCATCCGGCCAAATGTTTAGTTTTCAATAATTTTTTAGAACTTTTTATTAACCCATCAGTTATCCCGTTAGCCTTCGAGACGAATTAGCTAATCAAGCTGTCCTTTGTCATTTTCTGAAGATAGAAAATCCAAAACAGCGATAAAATTGCTGTGACAATGGCATACAAGGCGATCATATGCACTGGACTTTCTAGATAATAAGCTGCAAAAGATAAAACCCCAATTTTACAAACAATACTCACCAGATTAAAAATTAGTGGTGCTTGAAGTTTTACTAAAACATCACTAATAACTGAAATAGGTGACTGTACAAATAGAAAGATAGAGGCTATAGCCATCCATTGAAAATAAGGTACGGCTTCAGCATAAGTCTCACCAAAAACGATAGGAAATAAAAAATTAGCTGTTAGTATGCCCACAAGGTAAGTACAAGTTGAAAAGAGTAGCAAGGTTCTCGTCACTTTTTGCAAGTGCACCAACAACGCTTTCGGATCTTCTTGCGCCAATTTACTTGAAGATTTATAAAACACATCTCCTATAGCGGATCCAATAAAATTTCTAGGCATGGCGGCAACTCGAGCTCCATATGCGTACAAAGTTTGAACAGATGCCCCCCAAAATACAGGAATAAAGTAGTTGGGTAATTCAACAGAAAAGGTATTTACAAAATTGCCAATTAGGGAAACAGTGGGATAGCGTTTGAAGGTAGCAGCCAAGCTGCGTAAATCGGAAATTGAATGCGCTTCTTGTTTAAAAAGTAAGTACCCCAGATAGAAGAAAAAAAGAGCGGCTTGACTCAATACCCAAGCTAAAACAAGTGCATAGGCCTTGTAGCCAAAACGATTGGCTAGAAGCAAACTCAAGGATAGCATTAAAGCAGCTTGAACAAATTTTAAAACTGCATTCAATTTGAATTTATTCAACTTGTTATAATAAAGAATAAAACTTTGAAAGGCAGCCATAAAAAAAACGCCAAGAGGTAAGAGTAAAATGAGCTCAGTTATTCTTTCGAGTCGCTCGAAGTAAATTTGAAACGGGATTAAATATAACAAGACAAATAAGACGACACTAAAGATTCCTGATAGCGTTAAAGCCAACTTCAGAAGGCCGGTGGCATCTCGTTGCTCTTTGGGCAACATAACCGCCAATTCGTACCTGCCGGTAGCTGGAATTGCTAGTAAAACCGATAAGGATATAAAAACCGTATAAATTCCAATTTCAGTTTTGTCAAAGAATCTTGCAAAAAGTATGAATGCTAGAAAGATGATAAGTTGTGATAAAAGATTCCCAACAAAAACAATAGATGTAAGTTTTAAAAATGATGATTTTAAAATGCGCTCAATCATAGCAAGACCTCTTTGGTGCAATCCCATTCATACCCTTTATTCTTAGGGATGATTTCTAATTGACTTGAAGTATGAGCAACCGTACAATTACTCGGAATTTCTCCTCTTATCACGCACCCAGCTCCGATAGTGACATTATCACCTATCTTACTCCCCGCGATGATAGCGCAATTGGAACCAATCCAAACGTTATTTCCAATCTCAATGCCTTTGGTATGCGATAATTTACGATGATCGTACTTGTAATGATTCGTAGTGGTAATCGTGGTATTTTGTCCTATATTGACATTGTTTCCAATAATCAATCCTCCGTAGGCATTGATATAAACCCCAATATTATCTCCTGGATCGCAACAAATACCCTTGACAATATGTTCCACACCAATCACCTTGGATGTAAAGTGCACAGGCCATGGCACTTGTCCATTAAATCTCAAGATTTTTTGCATAAACCAATAAGACCCTAAGATTTTATAATTCTCTTGATATCCTTTTCTTGGACGTTGGTATTTGGGATAGGCTAATTTAACGAGCCAACGAAAAAGATTATCGTCAAAAAAGAGAAAGCTATTTTTTAGAAGTTTCTTCAAAATTTATTGTTGCAATAAAGGTAAGAATCTTTTTTCGACAGCGCGCAATAGCAATTCATATACTTTATCCTCTGTATCCCAAGATAACTCTTTAGCTGTAGCTTCCACTAAATTCATAGACTCCTCTTCCGTTTGAAAAGCATTCAAGTTGCTTATGAATTGAGTGTAAGTTTCATGATTGTTTCCAAACAACTCCTCTTTCAGAATAAAACTTTTATTTAAATCAATAATCTCTTTTAAACTTCTTGAAGGTTTGTTCTTACTGAATTCTCGCAGATCTTCCATATCATGCCCCTTTGACGGCTCCACAGGAGCTGTAGAAATTGCTACTTCAACAACTTCTTCCTCCACCTCAACGATTACTTCCTCTTCGCCAACAACTTGAAGCTCCTCGTTCGAAATTAAAAACGATTCTTGAATAGGACTTTCCTTTTGTTCTTCTTTCTTCTCAATATTAACCACAGGAGCCTGAGCTAAAGTTGATTTGTGTGTATCTAATTTATCTAGCTCTTCCAATAATTTTTGAATTTGTTCTTTCAATAATTCTTTTTCAAGATTAGATACTTTATCTAAACCTTCCTTCATAAATACATTGAATAATAAATTGATTTTGTCTAATGAGGTCTTAATGCTTTCTTGCGACATAGTTGGTGTTTATAATTTAAGAACGAAATTAAATGAAAAAATTTTATTCAAAGAAAGCAATTTCTTACAATAGCTTGTATTTTTACATTAATGTTTATCGAACCATCAATTAATAGAGAGAAAAAAGGCTGGATTGAAGTTGTCTGTGGATCCATGTTTTCAGGAAAAACTGAAGAGTTGATCCGAAGATTAAAAAGAGCCATCATTGCAAACAAGAGCGTAGAAATTTTCAAACCTGAAATTGATGTGCGTTATGATAAAAATGAAGTCGTTTCTCATGATAGAAATAGCATCCGCAGTACACCGGTGAGTCACTCTGAGAATATCCTCCTCTTAGCTGATGGCGTTGAGGTAGTTGGTATTGACGAAGCACAATTCTTCGATATGGAATTGATAAGCGTTTGTGAAAAATTAGCAAAACGCGGAACAAGAGTGATCGTTGCTGGATTAGATATGGATTTCTTAGGCAAACCCTTTGGTCCTATGCCTCAATTACTAAGTATTGCTGATTACATTACAAAAGTTCATGCAATTTGCATTCCTTGCGGAGATATTGCCTTACATTCTTTTAGAAAAGTATCTAACGACAAAACCGTAATGCTAGGTGAAATGGAAAGCTACGAGCCTAGATGCAGGAAGTGTTTTGAGGAAGGAATGAAAGCACAAAAGAAATAGGAAACCAATCCCATAGACAACTAAGCAACTATAGAAACGACTCAATCAGTGCCATCACCGCATGGTCATCTTGCATTTCGGGTAGCAAATCGAACAATTGATCGTGTGCACCTGGATTTTGTTCTAAGGCTTTTAATAAGGTATCGAACATTTCATTTTTCTTTCCTAATTCGTAAAGAAAAGCAGTTTTAATGTACAATAAATCATCGTGGTCTTCGAAAATTGGAATGCATGAATCGATGGTTTCGATGGCGTCGCCAATTCTACCTTGCTCATATAATATACTTATAATGTTTAAGTAGATACGCTTATCTTCTTCGTTGATTTCCAACATTTTAAAATAACAATCTAAAGCTTTTTCTTGCTCTTCATTTAAGAAATAAGCTGCTGCTAAACTGTTGATGTATTCATAATTTCGTTTGTCTAATTTCACTGCACGTTCTAAAGGTGAAAGTGCATTTTTAGGTAAGTTACTTTCTAAATAATTCAAACCCAATTTATGAAAAGCCTTTGCATAATAAGGATCTATATTAATACACTTTTTGAAATACTCTCTAGCTTTAACATTCTTTGAAATATGACCGTAAGCCTTTGCAATTTGGTAATAAATCTCTTTACGAGCACTCCCTTTTTCAATAGCATCGGTATAAAACTCGATGGCTTTTTCGTATTGCTTATCCTTGTATAACAAATCGCCTGCATCAATGTAGGCTAAATCATAATCCTCGTCAATGGCAATCACAAATTCGAATGCTTCTAAAGCTTTTTCAAAATTATCTACGCCATTATATGCATGAGCTAAGTTGAACCACGCTATTGAGTTATAAGGATATTTGTCTACCAATTGTGCATGGAAGACAATACTCTCTTCATAACGTTCCGTCAGTTCTGTACTGAACCACATTCTATTCAGGGCTTCTTCATTATCAGGATCCAGTGCTAAGCATTTTTGTAACTGTTCAATTACTTCCTGGTACTTTTCCCATTCTTCATAAACATCCGCCAATTCAAGATACAAATCCACTTTATCATCCTTATCTGCTTGTTCTAGCGCAGCATTCACCAAATCAACAGCTTTAGAATATTCCCCTTTCAAGGTGTATGCATCGGCCTTTAACAAAAAGATGCTCGTTTCGTTTGGAGAGAAGCTTGCAGCCATTTCCAAGTTTTCCAAAGCTTCATCTAATTGGTTCAATTCCAATAAGATTTCAGCCTTCTTTTGATAAAAGGTTGTGGAAAATTGATATTGAATCAAGCCCTCATCTGCGACCTTGATGGCATGGTCCAACTTATCATTCTCAATATAAAAATCGATTATTTCTTCGAGTTCATTTTCGTCGAAATAAGTCGATTCATTAACTTGCAAGGCATTTTCATAACGCTTTACTAATTCATTCGTATTACGTAAGTCGTCGTCATATTCTCTGTCGTACATATACTTATCCTTTATTTAACTAAAGTAAAGATTTTTTATCCAAAAAACCTTACAATCAATTATCCTATTTACCTTTGTTTATGTTGACAAAATTCACTCCATATAGTCATAAAACGATTTTAATAGCTATTCAGTTGTGTATAACTTTGTTGTTTTGTAATAGTCAAGTAAACAATTTGGTTCCAACTTTAGTTTCCGATACTTCGAATTCTTCATTACACAACAAAGTTACGCTTAATACTAGATTTGAGAAGATTAAAATTCCATTGCTTAAAATAAACAATGAAAAGAGACTGTGGGTGCTTCCCGCAGTGGCTTGGAACAATTACGACAAGACCCAAGTGGGACTTATGATTGGCGTTGAGCAAAAGAATAAATATCGCATTCTAGCTATTCCAATGTATGGAACGGGAAGTAAGAATTTAACAGGCATTTTCAATAGTGAAGTTTTTCTGCCAACTAAATCTTCAAAGATCAACGCTTCCCTCGGTTTAAATGGTAAGCGGTTTACCTACCTTCTTTTTCCGGAAGATTTAGCATACAATAAGCTGAGTCCTTTTGTAACGATATCACCTCAATTAGGTTTCAAAGGACAATTGAACCTCTATTTCAAGCATCAATCTATTTGGCAGGAGTACGTATTAAATGGTAGAAAAACGCAATACTTTCAATTAAACACCTTAGGTGCAGAGCATTTGTTAGAGAATGGTAAACTAGGCGTGAAAAGTTCTGGAGACTTGCTCTTGGGAAAACAATTTGCCACGTTTACGTTGAAGAGTGATTTCGTGCTTAAGTATCAAAAGAAGCCTGGAAATGCCCTTTACCTTAGTGCCTTTGCTGGGACCTTTTTGTACAATAACCGATCAAACTCAAATATTAACGCCCCCTTGCCTGTTTTTCAATTAAGTGGAAGTTCTAACAATGGATTGTACTGGTTACAAAAGGATTTTGGCTTTAATGATTTCTATTTTGACCGAAATGGTATTGATCCTTTTTTAAGACGGCAGCAGGCGCCTTCGGAAGGTGGTTTTAAATCTTTAATAAGTGCCGGCAATAGCAACAATTTCCTCTTTGCTGTCAATCTAAAAAGCGACCTCCTCTTTCCAATGAAGTTGAAGCGCATTCTAAATATTCAGCCTTTTATCAATATTGCGAGTTCTAAGAATCGAAACAATAAAGCCGAGTGGTACGCGGAAGGAGGCATGAGTTTAGGTTTCTGGAATGATATTTTAAGCTTTCATATCCCTTTTGCAACAACGAACAATATTAAGCTAAATCAAAGCACAGCCTATGGTATTGATAAAAGAGATTGGCCGAAGCGAGTTACGTTTTCGCTAGATTTAATAGCGCTCAAAAATAAATTATGAGTGAGAAATTAGAAACTTGAGAAAAGTTGAATAATCCACAAATGCCCTAAGCTTTAATATTGGAAAATATTGCCTTGTTTTGTAACTGAACTCGTCGTACTCCCCCTTTTTCAAAATATAGAATTTTGCACGTGATTTAGGTGGTAAATATTACTAAAAAAAATACAAAAAATCATTTCCCGATAGCAAATTCTTGTGACAACGGAGACGTGATTGGCATTCAGCTAGAGGCTCACCCTTATTCGCTAAAAACAAAAAAGTCGAAAGTTTCCCTCCGACTTTAAAATCTCAATACGAAATATTCAATACGCAGTACTTTTATAAGTTAAACGCAGCTTTTACTTTATCTACGTAGTCTAATTTTTCCCACGTGAACAATTCAACGTCCATAGTTACTACTTGACCGTCAGGAGATGTGAAGGATTTAGAAATGGTTTCATTCTTTCTTCCCATATGACCATATGCAGCTGTTTCACTGTACATTGGACTTCTTAATTTCAACCGTTGCTCAATGAAGTAAGGACGCATATCAAAAAGACCTTCGACTACCTTAGAAATAGCTCCATCATTCATCTTTACTTGAGCTGTACCGTAAGTTTGTACATTGATTGAAGTAGGTTTCGCTACACCAATAGCGTAGGATACTTGCACTAACACTTCTGTACATAAGCCAGCAGCTACTAAATTTTTAGCAATGTGACGGGTTGCGTAGGCAGCACTTCTATCTACTTTACTTGGATCTTTACCTGAGAATGCTCCACCGCCGTGAGCACCTTTGCCACCGTAAGTGTCCACAATAATCTTTCTTCCTGTTAAACCCGTATCTCCATGAGGACCACCAATTACAAAAACACCAGTTGGATTGATGTGATACGTGATGTCGTCATTAAATAAATGTGCGTATTTAGGAAATTTAGCTTTTACTCTTGGAATCAAAATACCAACCAAATCTTTTTTGATTTTAGCTAACATTTCATTGTTCGCTGCTTCAATATCTTCAGGTTCTCCCCCTTTCGGTTTTACAAAATCATCGTGTTGCGTAGAAATTACAATAGCATCAATACGCACAGGCTTATTGTCGTCATCATATTCTAGAGTTACTTGACTCTTTGCATCTGGACGCAAATAAGTAACTTCTTTCAACTCGCGACGCATTTCCGCCAATTCGATTAAGATATTGTGTGACAAGTCTAAAGCCAAAGGCATATAATTATCTGTTTCGCTCGTTGCGTAACCGAACATCATTCCTTGATCTCCAGCGCCTTGCTCTTCTTTATTTTTTCTATCAACTCCTTGATTAATATCAGGGCTTTGCTCGTGGATAGCACTTAAAACACCACATGATTTTGATTCGAACATGTACTCACTCTTCGTGTAGCCAATCTTCTCAATTACTTGTCTGGCAATAGCTTGCACATCTAAATAGGCTTTAGATTTTACTTCACCCGCTAAAATCACTTGACCTGTAGTTACTAAAGTTTCGCATGCAACTTTTGAATCTGCATCAAAAGCTAAAAAATTGTCTATTAGGGCATCAGAAATTTGATCTGAAACTTTGTCTGGATGTCCTTCAGAAACGGATTCTGAAGTAAATAAATACGGCATATCGTCTTGTTTTAAAGTTTATTTGATGATGTTCCGCAAATGTATGACATTGTTTATTTAATTTCAGTATGAAAGAGCTTTTTTTCTTTAATAAAGCCTTCAAAATTGTCTCCTATATTCATCTTGCCTACCCCTGCAGGGGTACCTGTATAAATTAAATCGCCCATTTGTAGTCTAAAAAATTGGGAAACGTAAGCAATAATATCATCAATTTCAAAGAGCATATCTTTCGTATTGCCTTGCTGAACCACTTCGGTATTCTTTTTTAGGGAAAAGCTTAGATTCGCTAGGTCATAACTGTTTTTGTTTAAAAATTTACCCAAAATTGCGCTGCTGTCAAAAGCCTTTGCTATTTCCCATGGATGTCCTTTCGACTTTAACTCCGCTTGTAAATCTCTTGCGGTCACATCAATACCCACACTAATTTCTTGGTAATAATCCTTTGCGAAACGCTTGGCAATGTGCTTTCCATTCTTGGAAATTTTAACTACCAATTCGACTTCATAATGCACATCCTTACTAAATTCTGGCAAGTAGAAATCCTTGTCATCTTTTAGCATAGCCGAGGCCGGTTTCATGAAAATCAAGGGTTTGTCTGGAATATCATTTTTTAGTTCTTTAGCATGTTCCGCATAATTTCTACCAACACATAATATTTTCATTCTTTACAATTTTATATAGTCTAAAATAAGATTTGCCGCTTTTTCGGAAGCCCCAGAGTGACCTAATTTTTCTCTCAGTTCTTGAAATTTTACTTGCATTTGCTTGCGAAAATCCTCTTCCAGCAAAAGCTTCAATTCATGCTTTAAATGCGCTTCATCTAAATCTCCTTGAATCAATTCTACGACAACCTTCTCCCCCATAATTAAATTCACCAATGCGATGTACGGCACCTTCACCAAATATTTGCCAATGTGATATGAAAAAAAATCACTCTTATATCCTACTAACATTGGCACATTAAACAAGGCCGTTTCCAAAGTAGCTGTTCCACTCGCCACCATGGCTACTGAACTGTTTTGAAGCAAAGCATAGGTTTCATTATAAACGAGCTGAGCTTGGCTGTCCTTGATAAGCTCTTGGTAAACATGATCTTCAATACTCGTCAAACCCGCAATTACAAATTGGTGATTTGGGAAATATTTTTCAACACTTAAAAAAAGCGGAAGTATGGTCGTAATTTCTTGTTTGCGACTTCCGGGCAATAAAGCGACAATTGGCTTTGTACTCTTATAACTTAAAGCATAATTCTCTTCTGCTAAGGCATCTAACAAGGGATGTCCAACAAAATCAACTGCATAATCGTGTTTTTTGTAAAACTCTTTTTCAAAAGGAAGAATCACTAGCATCTTATCGATGTATTGTTTGATTTTCTCAACTCTACTTTCCTTCCAAGCCCATACTTGCGGACTGATATAATAGACGGTTTTCAAACCTGCTTCTTTCGCAAATTTAGCCAAACGCAAATTAAAACCCGGATAATCTATAAAGATGACGACATCTGCTTGATAAGCTAATAGGTCTGCCTTGCACTTTTTAATCAATCCGAAGATTGTAAATAAATGTTTCAAGACTTCCACGAACCCCATGAAGGCCGTATTTTTGTAATGTTCTACTTGAGTGCTTTTCGGCACACTTGCCATTTTATCTCCCCCCCAAAAACGAAACTCAGCATCAGCATCCTTTTCAAGGATAGCGCGCATTAAATTTGCGCCGTGTAAATCACCACTAGCTTCACCAGCTATGAGGTAATACTTCATTAAAGAAATCTGTTGACGATAAATACAATAGATACCAGCATGGTAACAATCAGAATGCCCCTTTGGATATATTCTTTATCCAAATACCAAAATAGCGCATACAAAACTACATTTCCAAAAAAACCATAGCCCAACAAGGTAATGTAGATTTTACGCACATCCCGAAAATTCTCTAAAATATATGGGTAATAAATTTTAGAAACAGTAAATGAAATCAATGCCATCACAACGATGGTTAAGCCTATACCAATAAAAACATCTCTAACAATATTGTCTTTCATAAATTCCAATTTTGATTGATAAAATTAATGCCATGATGCGCTGTAAGATCATACTGAACAGGGACAACAGATACATAATTATGCGCCAAGGCCCATTCGTCCGTATCTTCCCCTTTGTCTTTGTTAACGAATTTGCCTGTCAGCCAAAAATACTCTCTTCCGTGAGGATCTTTTCTAGCATCAAACTCTTCTTCCCACTTTGCCATGGCTTGTCTACAAATCTTGATTCCTTTGATTTCCTTAACTTTACCTTTAGGAATGTTGACATTCAATAAAGTATTCGCTGCCAATCCATTTTTAAGAACTTGTGCAATCACTTTTTCAGCAGCATCTTTGGCTCCAGAGAAATCAGCATCATAAGCAAAATCACAGAGTGAAAACCCAATAGAAGGAATTCCTTCTAAAGCTGCTTCCACTGCAGCCGACATGGTTCCTGAATAAATTATATTGATGGAAGAATTACTCCCATGATTAACTCCTGAGATGCAAAGGTCTGGTTTTCTACGTAAGACCTTATCTACCGCAATTTTCACGCAGTCAACAGGCGTTCCACTACATTCATAGGCATCCACGTCATCCTCAAACATAGCACTAGGATGAAGGCGTAAAGGTTTTGTTAAGGTGATTGCATGCCCCATACCACTCTGAGGGCTATCCGGAGCCACTACCACCACTTTCCCGAATTTACGAGCCACCTCAATTAAGGCTTTAATTCCAGGAGCTGTGATTCCATCATCATTGGTAACAAGTATTAAAGGTTTTTCCATAAGACAAAAGTAAGGGATTAAAAAACAAAATGCTTCATTTCAAAAAGGAAACAAAGCATTTTATTAAAAAGTTTAAGAATGAAAAGCTTATCTGATTAAGGTAACATTTCCTTTAAGATCTGCTTTTCGATCTGCTCCAGCTTTCTTGTAAACGAGATACCATGAGTAGGTTCCAATTTCGGCAGTTTGACCTTTATAAGTGCCATCCCATCCAAGCAAAGGATCATTCGTCAAAAAGATAAACCCTCCCCATCTGTTGTATATGATTAGCTCATAAAAATCAAGTTCACAAGTATAAATAGCTTTGAAAATATCATTCAAACCGCTTCCATTTGGACTAAATCCTGTAGGAGCTACTACGACACAGTTTGCCACACAATCTTCGAGTTCAACAAAGACCGTATCTGCCTGTGGACAGAAATTGGAATCCGTAAAGTTCACGATGTAATCGCCCGTTAAATCAGGAAGGAAAAACTGCCCTATGTTGCCATTACTCCATTCTGCTGCGCCATCAACGTAGTGTACAAAAACTGCTGAAATATCTCTCAAGCAGAAAACAGTATCTGCTACTCGGTCCGTAATCAACTCACGCTCCGTAATCGTTACACTGACTGGAGTAAAAATTGGCGCTGCACCACAGGACGTTGTCAAGATGACTTGGAATTGGGTTCCTGTAATACTCAAATCATAATTACTTACCGTCAATACTGGAGTAGATGAACCACTAATCTCAATTGGACCAACACCCAAGGTGCCGTCATTTAAATTAACAAATCCAACACCTTGATTGATTTGCCATTGATAGGTATTTACGTCATTTGCATCTACACTTACCTCAAAACTAAAGCCACCGCATTGCCTGATGTCATTCGTTTGATTTGTTATTTGGCTTATTTCATTTACCGTTAACACCATGTTTGATGAGAATAAATTGCCACAAGCTGAATTCACTTGACAAGCGTAGGTATTGCCATCTTGAGCACTTATAACAGCTGCTAAAAGAAGCGTATCATTCGTTTCTCCTGACATTGCAAATCCATTTTCCAACCATTGATACGTAACATTAGTGCCCGTTGCTTGAATGTAGAATAAAACATCATCCGTTGCACATGTACTTATAGAACTTGAAGATGAAGAAATACTTAAGTTTGGATTTACGGTTAAATTGGCCACTGCTGAACTGTCTAGATTTCCACATGAATCCGTAATCGCGCAGAAATATTGACTCCCATCATCTGCCAAGCTTAAAGCCGGCGTTGTATAGCTTGCGCCATTCGAGCCTAAAACAACTCCTCCATTCACGTACCATTGGTAAGATTGAATTGAAACATTTGTAGTTATACTGAAAGTTCCTGTTTCCCCTTCACAAACTACTTCATCTAAAGGGTCTGTAGCAACGCTCCCTATCTGTCGCAAAGTCAACAAGACTGAATTACTGAAGATCGTATCACAACTACTATAAACAGCTAATTGGTAGCTTCCACCAGAGTTTCCACTAACAACATTCGGTATGATTAAGGTATCATTAATTTCACCAATTAGGGCAATGCCTCCTAAGAACCATTGGTAAGTTACCTCTGATTGTGCGCTTGTCGCATAGAACAAGGCATTTGCTCCTGGACATACTGTTACACTCTGGGATTGAGCTACAATAATATTCGCTGGACGCACATATAAATTGGTCACTACAATCGAATCACAAGAATTCGAAGCAGGAATCGTATCGTTGTACACTCCAGTCGTATTCACTAAAGTTCCGTCAGGCAAAACATAATTCTCATTAAAACAAATGCTGTCTGTCACTTGAACAGCTGAAGGATATGAAGTAAAACTCAAATTATAAATCAACAAGCTATCGCATCCATTGGATGCTCCACTAAACAACGTATCATTGTAAGTTCCCGCATTATTTACCACAACTCCACTAATTAAAGTATAAGAACCCCCTGGGCAGAAGCTGTCAACAATTAGTGTATTTGGATTAGGCAATACGATAAGATTTGTTTCAATTATACTATCACATGCAAATGCATTTGCGCCTGACAAGGTATCCGTATAGATGCCACTTACTGTGGCAATACCTCCGCCTGGCAACACATATTGTTCGCCATTACAAATGGTCTGGGTATCAAGAGCGCTTGTTGCCGGATTTACCGTTAAATTAAACACAACCACACTGTCACAGCCATTAGGATTTGTTACCGTGTCGTTATAAACTCCCGTTGTATTAACTACAGAACCATCACTTAAAACTAAGCTGTCTCCTGTACAAAGGTTAAGGTTAATGTTGCCGGTTTGAATTGGCAATACATTTAACACCATAGGATTTGGATTTTGACTAATCAATCCACAGCTATCCACCACCACAACCCGAAAACTGTCGTTATTCATAGTAAAATTAACAGGATTGATTATCAGAGTATCCGAGTTGACGCTGGAATAAGGAGCCGCATTTGGAATATTTACAAAAGCATTTCCATCCCACCTTTGCCATTGTTTTCCTGCAACAGGATAATTAGTAGTTTGCGTAAAGGAGACTTGACCTCCATCACAAACTATTTGACTTAGACCATATGAATAATTAGTAACTTCATACATCGTCACTTGGATAATACTAGAAGTATCAGATTCACCACAATTATTGTAAATTATAGCACGATAAGTATTCCCGTTAAGACTGGCATTCATGCCCGTTAATACTAGGATCGCTGTATTCACATTAGAGTGAATCGGTCCGGCTACTAAATTTATCATTCCTCCCCCGCTATTTCTTTGCCAAATAATTGAATCCACCGTCCCTGTAAAAGTGATATTAATGGTCGTATCAAGACCTGGGCAATAAGTAAAACTAGCAGAAGTACTGGTAATTGAATTTACTGAAGCAACAAGATAGAGTTGAACCGCATTAGAATTAACGAATCCACACGGACTATTCCCTTGCGTTCTTAGTCTATACAAGATGCCAGTTTGCGCAGGTCCTGCATTTGAAATCGAAAGCGTATTGGTGTTTACCCCACTGAATATTGCATTGTTTGAAAGGTTTGCATAAATACCGCCAGCATTACTTTGCCATTGGTAAGACAAGGCATTATTTGCCGAAGCAATGAATACTGCTGTTGCACCCAAACAAACCGTATCATTCACTGGTTGCAGCGTGTAAACCACACTAGGCGTTACATTTAAGATCACCGAATTTGAAGTATCTGCACCACAATTTGTATTAATTAGAATTCTATAAAAATTACCATTTAAGACCACGGTAACGCTACCAGAAGCAATACCTAAAGCGAAGCTTGTCGTATTACTGTACCCTCCAGTATTGGTCAAATCTACCCATGAACCAGCACTATTGACTTGCCATTGGTAAGTAATACCTGAACCCGTTGGAGGTGTTGGTGTAATAAAAACGCCATTACCCTCGCAAGCGTTTATTGGACCAGCAACCGAAATACTTGGTGCTGCATCTACATTTAAGGTAATAGAATCAGTTGTTGCCAAGCCACCACAAGTATTCGTAAGCGTAGCTTGATAAATATAGCCACTTTGCGATAAACCTGGATTTAACAATAACAAGGTATCATTATTTACTCCTTGATAATTTGGTCCATTATTTAGAATAACAAACCCAGCACCCATATTCACTCGCCATTGAATATTATCTACAATACTGCTTGAGGTAAAGTAAATTGGCGAATCCCCTCCTTGGCAAAGTGTTAAGTTTGGACCAGGAGTTTGTGCACTAATCGTAATAACACTATTGGCAAAGTTCAAGAATACAGGACTAGATAATCTTGAACCACATGGTCCAGTTGCTTGCAATCTAAACACAGCACCATTCAAACTTGGAGGAATGTTTGTGAGATAAAGACTATCTGTTTGAACGCCATTATAAATCGCGTTATTTGTTAAATTTGATGGAGTTGGAGCAATCATTTGCCATTGATAAGAAGTCGCATCTAAAACATCCGCAACAAAAAAGGCATTCAAACCAGCGCAAGTATTCACCGAAGTTGGTTGTGTAACAATAATTGGAAGCCCTATAACATGAATATAAATTCGATTCGTAAAAGCCGTATCGCACGGGCCTATCACTCTCATTCTATAAGAATAGAAATCCATGTATGTTTGCACATTCTGTATTATAAAGCCATTGCTTTGGTTTACATTATTATGATTTGCATTTGGAATTAAGTTTTGCCATAAACCACTACTATCAATCTGCCATTGAATAGCATGACCCGGACTAGCCCCTATGCTGAAAGGATAATCTTGCCCTACACATAATTCTATAGTATCTAACGCTAGAGAGGTAGCAAATGAGGTATCCAAACTTGCAGGTGTAGGACTTAATGGAATTTGACGATTAGCGATTTCCAGTCCGGGACCACCACCGGCAGTTGCACCAAGGTTGCTTCCTAAGCACGTAGCTGAACCAATCGTAAGTGTAACTATACCAGGAGGTCCAGGCGTAGCTAATAAGGTATTGGTATAAGTTGCTTGATTATAGATTAAAGCCCCAGCACCACCTCCACCTCCAGGACCGTGGCAACGTGGATTTGTTACTCCTCCAAGATTATTTCTTGTATTACCCCCAAAGCCACCACTTATATTTACAATAAGAGAGGCACTCCATGCTTGCACTTCCAGCATAACCGTACCTCCAGAGCTTCCTCCAACGCCTCCATCTCCTCCCACCAAAACTCCGGACAAACCATTCGCTTGAATAGATCCTACTAAACCTAATATAGTATTTGCTTTAATTATAACAATTCCCGCTCCATCAGGAGCCGCATAAGCCGAACCATTTCCATGACCAGCACCCCCTCCACCACCCATAAAGAGTCGGTTCGTGGTGTAAGGTACTGCAAGACCTCCGATACCGGGAAAGTCGCCTCGACATCTAAAAGTACCAGGTTCATCATTAATACCACCAATTCCACCACTAGAACCATTTCCACCTCCACCACCTCCAGAATTATGATCATTTCCACCTCCTCCGCCATTAGCTTGCTTTCCTCTGCCAGCTTCTTGACCTAAATTAAAAGCGGCAATTCCTTCACCTTTCCCTGCACTAAACTCTGTGTTTAGAGGATAGTCATATCCATTTACAACTGATAAAAAAGTGCAATTATATGGCGGCGCTAATACGTTAGCTCCTCCTCTAAATCCTTTCCCACTCACATCAACATTTTGAATCAAGCTAACCGTTCCTGATGCAGAAAAAATCAAAACCCCACCATTTACACCATTCCAATCTGCAGCCGTTAAGACGCCGGTTACATTAACATCACCAACATAATGAGGTATACTTACAATTTGAACTGAGCCACTTACATCATAGGAATTAATTAACTGCAAGCCCAGGCTTATCACATTTCCTGCTATTGTGGCAATAAAATTTTTTTCGAAATTTCCAGCACTACCTAAAGCCGTAATGTTACCAAAAGCAGCTGTATTTGTTGAATTTATGGTAGCTCCTTGCATCTGAATGATTAATATGGAATCACCCACATTAAACAAACTAGCATTATCTAAAGTGATCGTTGTTGGACAAAAGTTTATGTTTGTTACCGCTGCGTAATTGTTAATGATACCACTAATATTCGTTTGTGAAAAAACGAACATAGATACACAACTTAAATAAATTGTAAACAGAAATTTTTTCATGATACTTTCTTGGTTAGAATGAGTCGTAATAGTGTAATACGCAATAAATCCGGGTAAAGTTTTAGAATTCCCAATTTAAATTTGATTTTTTCTCACTCCAATGCCAAAAAGCAGCTTGTAATGAAACGTCTCTAGAAAGCTCAGAACCCTTATATCCAATACATTTATCAAAATACATGCCCGTAGTATCCGCTACTTCTGGTGAAGATACTAAATGTATCGATGTTGCCGCACCTTTATCAATACTAAGTCCAAAACTTGAAAAAAGTGACCATACCAATCCGAAAAATTTATTTCCGGCTTTGTTGCCAATTTTAGTTTTTACCACACCAGGATGTAAACAATTTACAGTCACTCCTTTATCTTGCAATTTATCAGCTAAGTATTTCGTAAAAAGAACGTTTGCGAGTTTGGAGTTTTCGTATTGTTTGAATACAGAATAAGCCTCTTTCGTATTGATTTTATCAAAGTCAATTTGCCCTCCAAAGTGTGCTTTAGAAGAAACGTTAACTATTCTTGAATTGTTGTTCAACAACAAGGGCAAAATGTAGTAAGTCATGACAAAATAACCGAAGTGGTTAACGGCCATGGTACGTTCAATACCATCTTCCGTTAACTCGAAACCGGCGAAGGTGGCTCCTGCATTGTTTACTAGAACATCTAGTTTTGAATACTTAGAAGTAAACTCCTTACAAGCTGCTTCTATGGATTTCAAAGAAGCATAATCCACCTGAAAAATATCAATCTGATCATTTTTTGTTAGTGTAACAAGTTCCTTTTTTGCAGCTTCTGCTTTCTCTAAATCCCTACAAAACATAGAGATTTTAAAACCTTTCTCCAATAATGCTTTGGTCGTTGCGAATCCAATTCCGGCATTCGCTCCTGTTACAATGGCGTGTTTCATTTTATCTTTCAATTTAGTCTTCTAATTCTTCATTCAAATCATCAAATTTATCGATGTCTCTTCTGTCTTTCTTTGTAGGTCTTCCCAACCCTTTCTCTCTATGGGCATTAGGCAACAAAAAAGATGATTTCAGTTTTGGAATCAACAAATCTTCAGGTGGTGTCAGGTCATCATAACATTCTTGTGCTATGGGAGCCCCGACTCTCTTTTCAATCAATTTCTTTACTACTATCGTACGTTGAATTTGGTTGATTCTACAAATCAAAGTTTCCCCAACGGAAATTTTAGAAGATGCTTTTAACTTATCCGCATCTTTCTTCACTCGTCCAGCTTCACAAGCTTTTGTTGCAGCAGTTCGAGTTTTATAAAACCGAATAGCCCATAGCCATTTATCAACGCGTAATTTATCCATTTAACTCAACGTTTCCGAACAATTGTAACAAAATTTGGCCCCTTTTCGATGATCCTCTTGCCCACAACCATGACAAACCTGAGTAGAGATACCCGCCTTATTGTGTGCATTAACTATTCCAGCACCAATAATACCCGTTGGCACCGCAATAATGGCATAACCCACGATCATTAAACACGAAGCAAAAAATTGACCTAATGGCGTTATCGGTGCAATATCTCCATAGCCAACAGTTGTTACTGTAACAATGGCCCAATAAATGCTTATTGGAATGTTATCAAAACCACTACCATTGTCACCTTCTACTATATACATAAGTGAACCAACTATGAGCACTATGATTAAAACCATAGCAAGAAAAACTAATATTTTATTTTTACTTTCCTTCAAAGCAGCATTTAAAGACTCGTAAGCATTGAGAAAATTACCTAATTTTAAAACTCTAAAAACTCTGAGGAGACGCAATGAACGAATAACCGCTAAAGATTTTGCACTTGGATTAAACACCCCAAAGTAAGTTGGAAAAATAGAAAGCAAATCTACAATTCCATAGAAGCTAAAGATATAGGACCACGGATTCTTAGAGCTATAAATTCGAAGGATATATTCAATAGTAAAGAAGATCGTAACAATCCATTCAATGGCAATTAATAATTCTCCATATTTATCGCGAAGACTTACCACGGTTTCTAACATGGTCGCTACAATACTTATTACGATAAAGATCAAGAGCGCCACATCAAATACTTTACCTTCTTTCGTGTCTGCTTCGAAAATAATTTCGTGTATTTTTGCTTTAAATTTAGTGTACGGCATGAGCTACAAATTTACATTTCTTTTATTGTTTTGCATAATATCCGTCAGATTAGATGCAGCCTTGCATATTACTGCATCCGAATTCGGTATTTCAATCTATTCCGATCTGCAAAAAACTAGCTTGTTTCATCTTCCATTCAAGGATTCTAATTTTATCCAATTCAGTAATCAAAGCTCAGAGATTAAGGAAAAATTAGGTTCTTATCAAGTTAAGAAAACGGAGCATTCTAAAAGTAAAAACTTAGTTTTAGTGAAATTTATACAAAGAAACCCTTCTGAAATTGAAGTATTTTTTTCTTGTACTTATCAAAAAAAAACACTCCTCTTTTCTGGTCTTTTTTCACAAAACACCAACTATCCTTATGAAAGCAACTTGAGCTTGCAAGGAAACTTCCCTGCATCTATAAATGTCCTACAAGTAAATTTTTCAGACCCAGTTGATGCTATTTTTGGAGGCGGCATTCAATTTTCGCATTGCAATTTAAAAGGACAGCAATTCCCTCTAATTGTTGAGGAAAACGGTATAGGCCGGGGCGACAAAGGTCCTACATTTTTAGCCAATCTTGTAGGTGCAGCTGGAAATGAGCATACTAGCTACGCTCCGATGACAAGTTTTTTGACTTCTAATCTACACCATTACACCTTGAAAAGTGGTGGCGAAAATTTGATCTGGTCGGTCGACTTTACCCAGGCTAGCATCTTAAGTTTTGAAGCTCGTTTTTTAAGTCAAGCGAAGCTCAGCGCCATTCAAATCGAATTGAACAACCTTGATCCTTTGGATCAAGTTGGTTTATCTAATAAAGGAACTGCCTTTATTCCTAAAACTTGGATGAATGGCTACATTTTAGGTGTTCAAGGAGGGAAAGACAAAGTAAGTACCTTGGTCAAGAATTTACAAAGTCATGGAATTCAAGTCAGTGCGATTTGGATTCAAGATTGGGTAGGGAAGCGACAAACGGCTATTGGTAGTCGCCTGCAATGGGACTGGCGACCAAATGAAGAAGCTTACCCCAATTTAAAAAATTGGATTGATAGTTTGCATCACGAAAACATTAAAGTTCTGGGCTACATCAACCCTTATTTTGTAGAAGGTGGCTTACAAAGTCAAGAAGGCATCGCCAAAAATTATTTTGTTCAAAATAGTATAGGAACATCTTATCAATTCAAAGCGGGAGGATTCGAGGCGAATATGATTGACTTGAGCAACAAGGAAGCAAGAACCTGGGTCAAAACAATTATAAAGGAAAACATTCTCGACAATGGCTTTGATGGTTGGATGTGTGATTTTGGAGAATGGTTACCTTTTACTGGAATTTCACTGAAACAAGATTTCTTTCCAAATTTTTACCACAATGATTTCCCTTCGGCTTGGACAAACTTAAACTGGGAAGCTGCTGCTGAATATGCTAAAGAGAATGAAAAGGAGTTAAATGATTTTTTCATTTTTAATCGTTCTTGGTATAGTGAGAATCAGAAGCGACCAAACATCATGTGGCTAGGTGACCAAATGGGGGATTTTGGACAAAACGATGGTTTAGCTTCTGCTGTGAATGCTTACAACTCGGCTTCTTTAGCTGGCTTTCCAATAGTCCACAGCGATATTGGTGGTTACACGGCAATTAAGTTAGGTCCCTTCCAATTTCTACGAGATGATGAAGTACTTCAGCGTTGGATAGAACTAGAAGCATTTACCCCGCTTTGGAGAAGTCATGAGGGTTTAATTCCAGAGCAAATGAGTCAAATTTACCAGGATGAAGAGATGATGGCTTTTTTCGCGAAGTTCGACCAAATTCATCATAACCTAATGAATACGCATTTCGCCTTGGCTTATAAAGAATTGGAAAGTAGAGGGATTCCGTTAGTTCGACACCCCTTCTTAATGTATCCAAATGATAAAAACACTTACGATTTGCAATATCAATTTTTCGTTGGACCCTCTCTGCTGGTTTGTCCTGTTGTAGAAAAAGGAGCTACTACCGTAAAGGCCTATTTACCTGAAGGTCAATGGCAACATTTTTTTACGAAGGACGTGTTTGAAGGTGGTAAATTTTATAATTTTGAAGCACCGATTGGGCGACCTGTGGTTTTCACTAAATTAGAAATTACAAATTAGGAATTACCCGAAACTTAAAACTTAGAACTAAACATGTATCGAATTCTATCCAACATTTTAAATCTTCCTGCTCATCAAGTCAAAAACGTCTTAAGGCTTCTAGATGAAGGGGCAACGATTCCATTTATAGCTCGATATCGAAAAGAAGCAACCGGAAATTTAGATGAGGTAGCCATCGAAGCTATTCAAAAAGCCTACAAACAGCAACAAGATTTCATCAAGCGGAAAGCTTACGTTTTAAGCGTAATAAAAGAACAGGGTAAGTTGACGAATGAATTGAAACTAGCTATTGAAAAATGCGATGACCCGATTGCGCTTGAAGACATTTATTTGCCTTATAAATCGAAGCGAAAAACTAAGGCGGAAGCTGCGCGTTTGCTTGGATTAGAACCCTTAGCTGATCTCATTTTCCTTCAAAAAGAAGCCAATTTAAAAGACAAAGCAACAGCATTTCTGTCTAAGGATGTGAAAACTGTTAAAGATGCTTTTGAAGGAGCTAGACACCTCATTGCTGAAAAGATAAATGAGGATTTAAAAGCAAGGAATACTTTAAGAAAAATCTATAAAGAAAGTGCTGTCATCCAAAGTATCGTAAAGAAAAAAGCAAAGGATCAAGCCGACACTTACAAGGACTATTTTGATTATTCGAGCAAGTTGACCGAGACGCCAGGACACCGAATTTTGGCGATTTATCGTGCTGAAAATGAAGGCTTTTTAAAAGTACAATTAAACATAGATGACGAACTAGCTATCAAGTTTTTAAAAGGCCATTTTTTGAAAGCTTATAACGATTGTTCATTTCAAATGGGTTTAGCGGTTACCGATGCCTACGAACGCTTATTAGGTCCAAGCATCAGTAATGAATTTAAAAAATTAGCAAAGGAAAAGGCCGATAAAGAAGCCATTGAAGTTTTTGCCGAGAATGCAAGACAATTGTTGTTAGAAGCTCCCATAGGTCAGAAGCGAATTATGGGTGTTGACCCAGGTTTCAGAACGGGATGCAAGGTAGTTTGTGTAGATAAACAAGGGAATTATAAAGCGTATAAAACTATTTTTCCTCACTTAGGACAAGCGCAACTTGAAGAAGCAAGAAAAATAATTCAAGAGCTCATCACGAAGTATGAAATCGAAACGATTGCCATTGGCAATGGAACCGCTGGAAGGGAAACGGAATCGTTTATCAAAGGTTTTGTGGATTGCAGCATTGAAGTCTTCTTAATTAGCGAGGCTGGCGCTTCTATCTATTCCGCTTCGGCTGTTGCAAGAGAGGAATTCCCAGATCTAGACTTAACGATTCGAGGAGCCATATCTATTGCTAGAAGACTCCAAGACCCCTTGGCGGAATTAGTGAAGATAGATCCCAAGTCTATAGGCGTGGGTCAATACCAACACGATGTGAATCAAGAAGAACTGAAAACGAGTTTAGAAAACACCGTAGTAAGTGCAGTAAATAATGTAGGTGTAAATTTGAATACTTCTAGTCACCATTTATTAAAATTCGTATCAGGGATTGGACCTAAGTTAGCAGAGAACATCATTGATTATCGAACAAGCAATGGCGCTTTTAAGAGTAGAAGTGAACTAAAAAAAGTGAAAGGATTAGGCGAAAAAGCATTTGAACAATGCGCGGGTTTTTTAAGGATCCCTAATGCAAAAAACGTATTGGACAACACGGCGGTTCACCCTGAAAGATATGCATTGGTGGAACAAATGGCGAAACGTCAAAAATTAAATATCACGGAACTCATAGCGAATGAACCTGCACGAAATCAAATTCCTTTGAGTGAATTTATAAATGAGCAAACGGGCACGCACACCCTAAAAGACATCTTAAATGAATTAGCTAGACCGGGATTAGATCCAAGAGGAAAGGCCCAGGTATTTAACTTTGCCCCTATTCAAAGCATGAATGAACTCAAGGAAGGAATGACTGTTCCTGGCATCGTCAATAACATTACGAAGTTTGGCGCTTTTGTAGATATCGGCATCAAAGAGAACGGGCTAATTCACATCTCTCAAGTGGCGGATAAATTTGTAGATGACCTATCTAAAGTTTTGAAAGTCAATCAAAAAGTACATGCTAAAATCATTGGATTAGACTTTGAACGAAAACGAATTCAATTGAGTTTGAAGGAATCGTAATTTCAGAGAAAAAATATTTCATTATGAGATAATTAGTATGTTTTATGAGCAATAAAGCATTTAAACTTATACCTTGTTTATAAAAAGCTTATGTACAAAACGTTCCACATTTCTCTTTTACTTTTCAGCTTCGTGCTCTATGGATTTGGACAAACCAAGACGAAAGTTGGGCTTTTACCTCGACTTCAAGTTGCAACTAAACTATCGGACAAGTTCACGCTAACTAGTATGATTGAAACACGTCACTTTGTTTACAATTCTAAACTAGCAGATAAAAACACCGTCACCTTCAACCTAATCGATTTCAGTTCTTTTATCACCTATAAATTAAGCGATCAAATTTCGTTCAACCTAGCTTACACTTTAAGAGTAATTCCAGGTTTAATTTCTCATAGAGCTATTCAACAACTCTTAGTGCTCAATAAATTTAAGCGCTTCAGTTTGCAACAGCGCTTAGGGTTTGACCAAACGTTCAATGCGGAAGATTTTCCAATTTTTCGCGCTCGATATAGAGTAAGTTTCTTGATTCCCTTAAAAGGACCTACTCTTGAATCTAAAGAATTTTATCTCAATTTAGCTCAGGAGTACATCGGTGGAATTCAAAACAAACAATTTGATTTAGAAGCTCGTATCATACCTAAAATAGGTTATGTTTTGAATAAAAATAATACATTCGAATTCGGTTTGGATTATCGAGTGCATAACTTTCTTGAAAAGAAAACACAACACGTCTATTGGACTAATTTCACATGGTATGCCCGCATCAACCCAAAGGACAAAATTGAAAAAAGGGAATAGGTATTCCTATCCGAACAAAGCTTTGATAAAATGGATTTTAATATCCTAATGTTTAAAAACTACTATTAGGAAATTAGGGCAGTTTTAGCAATCAAAAGAATTTAACTATAATTACCCTTTCCGATAAAAAATTTATTCTAAATTTGAGCAATCTTGAAAATTGTAAGTTTCATATTAAGTATCTACATGATGTCCTTGACACTCATGCCTTGTGGTGATTTAGACCAATATGGTGTTCATGAGCATAACGAAATTTCTCAGGAAATAAATCATAGTCAAGCTCCCACACATCACGATCAAGATCAAAGAGATGAAGCAGATACTTGCTCTCCTTTTTGTATTTGTGCTTGTTGCGGAGTGATTTATAATTTCGAATTTAATTCCATCTTGCTGCCTGAAGCGGCAGTTCAAATGGATAAAAAATTTCCAAGCTACGCAAGTAATCTCTATTCCAATGAATTCCTATTCATTTGGAAGCCTCCCAAAATCAGTTTGTTAACCCGAATTGTTTGGGGTTAATTTAACGAAGCAATGTTTACAGGAGCTGTCCAAGCTCGTGTGTTTTTTTATTTTATTATTTAAACTGATTTATCATGTTAAATAGAATTATTGCGTTTAGCATTAAAAACAAATTCATCATCGCCATGATGACCTTTACCCTTATGATTTGGGGGGTATGGAGCGCTCGGCAACTGCCGATAGATGCCTTACCGGACATTACAAACAATCAAGTCCAAATCATCACCATTTGTCCCAAATTGGCAGGACAAGAAGTCGAACAATTGGTTACTTACCCTATCGAACAAAGCATCAATAACCTTCCAGACATTGTAGAGTTGAGAAGTATTTCTCGATTTGGTTTATCTGTGATTACTGTAGTTTTTGAAGAAGAGGTCGATATCTATTTTGCTCGACAGCTTATCCATGAGAAACTCAAAAGTGCGGAAAAACAGATTCCGGCTGGAATGGGCACCCCTGAATTGGGGCCAGTAAGCACAGGTTTAGGTGAAATTTATCAATACATCATTCACCCTCAAAAAGGAAGCGAAGACAAGTATTCTGCTATGGATTTAAGAACCATGCAAGATTGGATTGTAGCGCGGCAGCTGATAGGTACACCAGGAGTAGCAGAAGTAAACAGCTTTGGGGGTGAATTGAAGCAATATGAAGTTGCCGTGAATCCAGAACAACTTTTAGCTATGGGTGTTTCGATTAGCGACATTTTTACGGCTTTAGAAAAAAACAACGAGAATACCGGAGGTGCTTATATAGACAAAAAACCAAGTGCTTATTTCATTCGAAGCATTGGCTTGATTTCTTCCTTTGAAGATATTGAAAAAATCGTTGTCAAATCAAATCCTAACGGTATTCCGATCTTAATCAAGGATCTTGCTGAAGTTCGATTTGGCAGTGCTTTGCGCTATGGTGCCGTCAGTTATAATGGTCAAGTTGATGCTGTGGGCGGTATGGTCATGATGCTAAAAGGAGCAAATAGTGCTGAAGTAGTGAAATTGGTGAAGGAAAAAATGGTCACTATTCAACAATCACTTCCTGAAGATGTGATTGTTGAGGCGTTTTTAGATAGAACTAATTTAGTGAACAGAGCCATTGCTACGGTGAAAAAAAATCTGATAGAAGGCGCCCTAATCGTCATTTTTGTCTTGGTTGTTTTTTTAGGCAATTTTAGAGCGGGACTCATCGTGGCCTCGGCTATTCCGCTTGCCCTCTTATTTGCCTTAGGCATGATGAATGTTTTTGGTGTGAGTGCCAATCTAATGAGTTTAGGAGCCATCGACTTTGGTCTCATTGTGGACGGCGCTGTAATCATTGTAGAAGCAACTTTACATCATTTGGGATTAAGAAGAGGCATGAAAGCCTTGACCCAAGATGAGATGGATGAAGAAGTCTTTCAGTCCGCATCTAAAATTCGTTCGAGTGCGGCTTTTGGCGAAATCATCATTCTTATCGTTTACTTACCAATCTTGAGTTTAGTTGGTATTGAAGGGAAGATGTTTGGACCCATGGCAATGACTGTTGGTTTCGCCATTTTTGGAGCACTCATCCTTTCTTTAACCTATATCCCAATGATGTGCGCCTTATTCTTGCCAAAACAATATGAGGACAAAAAAAATTTCAGCGATAAATTAATCGATGCGATTTATTCTATTTATGAGCCCCTTTTAGAAAAAGCGCTCGCATTTAAAAAATCCATTATCCTTTTCACCGTTGCCCTCTTTGTCGCTTGCCTATTTTTATTCTCTAGAATGGGTGGCGAGTTTATTCCGACCTTACAGGAAGGAGATTTTGCTTTCCATTGTATTTTACCCCAAGGAACTTCCTTAAGTCAAAGTTTAGAAACCTCCATGCAAGCAGCCAGAATAATCAAGCAATTTGACGAGGTCAAAATGGTAGTGAATAAAACAGGAAGTGCGGAGATACCCTCAGATCCCATGCCCCCAGAAGCAACGGACATGATGATTATCCTAAATGATATGGATTCTTGGAAACGCGATGTTTCTTATGATGACTTAGCGCAGGAAATACTTGATGCTTTAGAGGTGATTCCAGGCGTCTTTTTTGAAACCAATCAACCTATTCAAATGCGATTTAATGAATTGATGACTGGAGTGCGCCAAGATGTAGCGATTAAGATTTTTGGAGAAAATATGGATACCCTTGCAGCCTACGCAAAACAAGTCAGTAGCGTGATACAAACAGTAGAAGGCGCTTCTGAACCTATGGCAGAACGCGTGGAAGGACTCCCTCAAATTGTGATTGAGTACAACAGGTCGCAAATAGCAAATTATGGATTAAATCTTCAGGATGTCAATCAAGTGATCAGTGCCTCTTTCGCAGGAGGAGATGCCGGAGTTGTTTTTGAAAATGAACGTAAGTTTGACTTGGTGGTGCGACTCAATCAAGCTTACCGAAAAGATATAGACGACGTCGCTCACTTATACATTCCAACACCAAATGGCCAACAAATTCCACTTTCTCAAATCGCTGAAGTGAAGATGGAATTAGGGCCCGCTCAAATCAGTAGAGAAGATGGGAAGAGAAGAATTGTAATTGGATTCAATGCGGTGGATAGAGATGTCTCTAGCATCGTGGAAGAAATTCAAGAGAAGTTAAAGACATCAATAAAATTGCCCTTGGGTTATTATTTCACTTACGGAGGCACCTTTGAAAATCTACAAGCGGCATCCAAGCGTTTAATGATTGCAGTGCCTCTTGCCCTAGGATTAATTTTCATCCTCTTGTTTTTTACATTCAATTCCGTCAAGCAAGCATTGTTGATTTTTACTGCTATTCCGATGTCGGCGATTGGTGGCATCTTAGCGCTATTGCTCAGAGGAATGCCTTTTAGTATTTCAGCAGGAATTGGATTCATTGCCTTGTTTGGAGTGGCGGTTTTAAACGGCATTGTACTCATTGGCACTTTCAATAAATTAGAAAAAGACGGAATGCAAGATGCCTTAGCAAGAGTCATTGAAGGAACAAAAATTAGACTCCGTCCTGTCTTGATGACTGCAGCGGTAGCTTCCCTAGGTTTCTTGCCGATGGCTTTATCGAGCAGTGCGGGCGTTGAAGTGCAAAAGCCTCTCGCTACCGTGGTCATAGGTGGACTGCTTAGTGCTACTTTCTTAACCCTATTCGTCTTGCCCCTACTCTATTTAACCTTTTCAAATACGACCCTTATGAAAACAAGTAAGCATTTTACGCTCTTGCTCCTTCTAATACTTCCGGCCTTTGGAATAGCTCAAAGTGCTAACTTGTATACTTTAGAGGAACTCCATTCTCGAGCGAAAGCAGCTAATCTTCAGTTAAAATCAAGCCAACTTAATATCGAGGCGGCGAGTACATTGAAAAAAGCTGCTTTTGAATTACCTGAAACTTCCGTTCATTTTCAATATGGTCAATTCAATACTGTTGCCATGGATAACAGCATCAACATTTCTCAAGGGATTCCATTTCCAACGGTGATGAGTTCCAAAAAGAAATGGTATGAAGCAATACATGAAGAAAGCAAGTTACTTAATTTACTGAGCACAAAAGAGGTGCTTTTCCAAGTAAGCGCTTTGTTTTATGAAATACAATTTTTAAATAACAAAGGCTTATTACTTGAGGAAAATCAGCTTCTCTTTGAAAAATTTGTTCAAGCGGCAAATCTTCGTTTTCAAAGTGGGGAGACCAATATTCTAGAAAAAACAAGTGCAGGTGCGAAACTTGGTCAAGTAAATTTAGAAATCAACGACAATGAGAGAGCTGTCTCGGCAGCCTATCTTTACTTGAAAAATTTGTTAAATATCAAAGATGATTTTAGCATTCCAATTGAAGATCGATATGAACCTATCCCATCTTTCTTTGGAGTTGCTAATTCAATAAAGCTCAACCACCCTAAATTGGCCTTGAATCAGCAGCAGCTCACTTTGAAAGAACGTGAGCAAAAAATGGAGCGGGCGCTTTTGATGCCCGACTTTAGTATTGGCTACTTCAACCAGTCCATTCAGGGTTTTCAAAATGTAAGTGGTACGGAAGTGTATTATAGTCGAAGCAAACGATTTCAAGGTTTCAATGTAGGCTTGACATTGCCTATCACTGCGTTTAGCAATGGCGCTAAAATAAAAGCGATGGGTTTTGAGAAAGAAGCCCTTGCTTTAGACGCAGAAAATGAAGCCCTATCCTTGCAAGCTCAATTGGATGAACTTTTGTTGATGCAAGAACAGCTCAAACAAGAATACAAATATTACACAAGCATTGCCTTAATTAATGCAAACATCATTACCGAGGTGGCTAACACTTCTTTAAAAAGCGGCGCTATTCATTTTTTAGAGTACCTGCAAGCAATTCAGCAAAGTTCTGAAATTCAAATGGGCTATCTAGAAACGATCAACAACATCAATCAGAACAGTATTCAAATAAATTATTTAACCAAGTAATAAATATAGAGAACATGAAAAAGTTCATTTTAATCCTATCAGTGATCAGTGCAAGTATATTCTTAAACGCTTGCCACAATCACGCAGAAGACGAGCATGGTCATAGTCATGACGAAGTTGCAACAGGCACAGAAGGCGAAGAGCACCACGAGGATGTTAATGAAGTAGTGCTAAGTGCAGCGCAACTCGAAATCATTGATGTGCAATACGGTTCCTTAGAGAAGAAACAGTTAACGGCTACAATGAAGGCAAATGGCTTTCTAAAAGTACCCAATCAAAATCGCGCAAGTATTACGAGTATCATGAGTGGTATTGTAAAACAGATTTACGTGCAGCCTGGAGATTTTGTAAAAAAAGGGCAAGTCATTGCAACGATAAGCAACACGACCTTTGTCATACTACAAGAAGAATTTCTAGCTACTAAATCTAAAATTGTCTTAGCAAATCTAGAGCTTAAAAGACAAATCGAGTTGCAAGTTGGCTATGCTGGAGCAAGTAAAAATTTGCAAGCTGCGGAAGCGGAAATGGAGGCTTTACAAACAAGGTCCGCTAGTCTTAAAAAGCAATTGGAAATGGTGGGTATTCAAAGCAATCAATTGACAAATGACAATATTCGTTCGGAAATAAGCATCACCAGTCCTATTAGCGGAGCTATTAGCCATATCATGGTAAACATTGGCGATTTTGTAAGTGCTCAAAATCCAGTAGCAGATGTCGTGGATAATAGTCGACTACACGTTGATTTATTCGTTTACGAAAAAGATCTTGCCAAATTGAAGGTGGGGCAAATCATTCATTTTACGTTGACAAGCAATCCTGTAAAAGAGTACGATGCTGAAATTCATGCTATTAGCAATACGTTTGAAGCGAATATGAAAGCGGTATCTGTTCACGCCGAGGTTCGTGGTAATAAGGCGGGTTTAATTGATGGAATGAATATAAGTGCCCTTATTAGTTTAGAAGATGCCGTTTCTAATGCCGTACCCAATTCTGCTATCGTTAGTCATGAAGGTCAAGATTACATCTTAATTGTTCAAGAGGAACAACATGAAGGCCAAGTGCTGGAAGCAGGTGCTCTTGAATTTATTCGAATTCCAATTATAAAAGGAACCAGTGATTTGGGATATTCTGAAATTGCTAGTTTACAGGAGCTCCCTCCCAAGGCAAAAATTGTCACAAATGGAGCATTTTTCATTTTAGCTAAAATGACCAATCATGGAGAAGGACATTCACATTAATTAATTTGCTAATGACATGAAAAATGCCTAACTTTGGTTAATAAAATTATAACAAAATGGGATTAGGATCGTGGATTAAGAATCTGTTTTCAAGTTCATCAGAGAAGTTAGCTGCCATGGGCAGTAGTGCTTCAAAAAACTTGAACGAGACCGGAGAAAAAATTGGTAAAACAGTGGACGACTTGGAATACGCGGCAAAAGAAAGAGCGACTAAAGCGGCAGAGCGTTTGGAAGCAAAATCTAAAGATCTGCTTGAAGAAGCTAAAGAATTTAAGGAAAAAGCTTCCATTAAGGCTCATGACACAGGGGCAAACATTAGTAAGAAAGTAGCGGAAATTAGTCACAGAACTGAAGAATCTATGGCTGCGGCTAAAGAGAAAGCGTCGATGCTAAGCGACAATTTAGAATCAAAATCTAAAGAATTGAAAAAAGATGCTCAAGAATTTACAGAAAAAGCATGGGATAAGATTAAAGAAACCGGCGATAAAATTGTAAACAAGGCAGATGACGTCAAAGAAGACCTCGATGAAAAATTGGAAGACGACCAGAAAGAATAATTTCTAAGTTTCAACTAATAAAAGGCTCCATAAATGTAAATTTATGGAGCCTTTATATAGGGATTCATCTTTCCCCAAGATTGCTAACAAAAACCATGAACAATCAAATTTTAATATTACTCAATGCTAGTTAAGGTAAGGACTGAAGCAGTGCAAGCTCAAAAAGCTTCGTGATGATTTAATCAGATTTGCGCGCTTCACATTGGCTAGAAGCAGACATCTGTATTGGAGAAATCAGTGGTTGAAGGTTTAACGCTGGATATACGCAAGGGGATTGCTTATATCCCGAGTTTATCAAGAGGTTTACTTTTTTTGGTGAAGTTGCTTCTCCCCCTAACTCTTATTCAAGCAACAGTGGAACATAAAAATAAATTAATAGTTTTTCTCTTAAAGCGTAAATCCTTAAAAAAAACGAGCGACAATAGCCCCTTTAGAAAGCCGCTAATAAAGCGTAAGTTATTGATAATCAATGTAAAATTTTATGTAAAGTAAAATGAACTGCAGAGCGGACTATAGTCTGCTGTGCAGTTCATTTTAAATAGTTCAAAGCAGAGTGGTTTAAAATTTAAAAAAATACTTACTTTCGCAGTGAAATAAAAAAAGAGTAAATGTCGGTACTAGTAAATAAAGATTCTAAAATAATTGTACAAGGTTTTACTGGAAAAGAAGGTTCTTTTCATGCAGAACAAATGATTGAATACGGAACCAATGTGGTAGGTGGTGTTACGCCAGGTAAAGGTGGAACTACGCATCTTGGTCGCCCTGTATTCGATACGGTTGCTGATGCTGTAGAAAAAGCGGGCGCTAATGTTTCAATTATTTTTGTGCCACCAGCGTTTGCTGCGGATGCTATCATGGAAGCTGCTGATGCAGGAATTGAATTGATTGTAACGATTACGGAAGGAATTCCAGTTCAAGATATGGTGAAAGTGAAAGCTTTTATTGATGGTAAGAATGTACGAATGATTGGGCCAAATTGCCCAGGTATTATTACTGCTGGTGAAGCCAAAGTAGGCATCATGCCCGGTTTTGTGTTCCAAAAGGGTCATATTGGTATTGTTTCTAAATCAGGCACTTTAACTTATGAAGCTGCTGATCAAGTAGTGAAAGCAGGTTTAGGGGTAACAACAGCTATCGGAATTGGTGGTGACCCTATAATCGGAACGACTACTAAGGAAGCCGTTGAGTTGTTAATGAACGATCCCGATACACACGGAATTGTAATGATTGGCGAAATAGGTGGAAACTTGGAAGCTGATGCGGCGTATTGGATTAAAGAACATGGGACAAAACCAGTTGTAGGATTCATCGCAGGTCAAACTGCTCCAGAAGGAAGAACAATGGGACACGCAGGTGCTATTGTAGGCGGTGAAGATGATACTGCAGCAGCAAAAATGAAAATCTTAGCGGCTTGTGGCATTCACGTAGTGGATTCTCCTGCTGACATTGGAGAAACTATGGCCAAAGTTCTTGCTGGCACAATATAATTCAAATAAAAATTATAAAAAAGACCTCGATTATTCGGGGTCTTTTTTATTGACATCTACTGATATGAATTACTTTGTGGACGCTTAGTGAATCACAAATTGAGTCTTTCTATTTTTTCTTCCTATTTTCGTCCTATCAAAAAGAAACCTATGAAACTATTAGATCAAAAAACGGCGCTCATCACAGGTGCTTCTAGAGGAATTGGGAATGCTATTGCAAAAGTGTTCGCAGCACAAGGTGCAAATATTGCATTCACCTACCTTTCTTCCGATGAAAAAGCGAAAGCGCTGGAAACAGAATTAAAGGCTATGGGCGTAGAAGCTAAAGGCTATAAATCTAACGCCGCTTCATATGATCAAGCTCAAGATTTGAGCAAACAAGTCCATGAAGATTTTGGCAGCATTGATATCTTAGTGAATAATGCCGGAATTACAAGAGATAATTTATTATTAAGATTGAGTGAGCAAGATTGGGACGATGTGATAGAAACCAACCTCAAATCCATCTATAATTTAACAAAGCCTGTTTCCTACATAATGCTAAAGCAACGCAAGGGAAGCATCATCAACCTAACTTCCATAGTTGGAATGAAAGGTCAAGCTGGGCAAGGAAATTATGCTGCCTCGAAAGCTGGAATTATTGGCTTCACCAAATCCATAGCAGATGAACTAGGATCAAGAAATATCAGAAGTAATGCTATTGCTCCGGGTTTCATTGAAACAGAGATGACAGAAGAATTGCCCGAAGACGTGAAGAAAACGTATCTAGCAAGTATTCCGCAAAAAAGAATGGGCGCAGCTGATGAAGTAGCCAACACCGCATTATTCTTAGCTTCAGATTTATCAAGTTATGTAAATGGCCAAGTGATAAGTGTTTGTGGAGGTTTGAATAGATAATGCAAATCATATTTCAATATCCTGCATGGTTTATTCTGTTTTGCGTCCTCCTTGGATTAGTTTACGCTAGCGTCCTTTATTATAAAAGTGACCATTTCAGCGATGATACTAAAAATTTCACTTGGACTAAAAGAGGATTAGCGCTTCTTCGCTTCCTTTCTGGAACCTTGCTTGCCTTTCTTTTATTGTCTCCTTTTATCAAAAGTAAATTCATAGACAAGATTGAACCTGTCATAGTTTTCGTGCATGACAACAGCGAATCTATTTTACTTAATTTAAACAGCGAAGACTCTGCAAAGTATATAAAAAGCACAAACGATATGCTGACAAACTTGTCGGAAAAGTATCAAGTTGACTACTATGCCTTCGACGATAAAATTAACGAAATTGATACCTTAAATTTTAAAGGGAAAAGCACAAATATAAGTTTCGCGTTAGATCAAATCAACGGACTCTATTTTAATCAAAACGTGGGCGCGGTTATCTTTGCCACAGACGGCATCTATAATCAAGGTAACAACCCAATTTATAGCGATTTCAATTTCCCTATTTATACTGTTGCTCTAGGCGATACCAACCAACAAACGGATGTTAAAATTGTCAATGCTCGGGCAAACAAGTTGGCCTACCTAGATGATAAAGTGCTGGTGGAAGTTGAGCTCCAAGCAAATCATTTGCAAGGCAAACAATACCAACTCAGTTTAAGTGGAAAAAATGCATTAATCTTCAATAAAACTATTCCAATTACCAAAGATTTCGATGAGCAAAAAACGACCTTCACTTTAGATGCAAAAAGCATAGGTATTCATAGATATATCATAGAAGTTCAAGAGTTTGAAAATGAAATAAGCCTTGCGAATAACCGCTTTGAATTCTATATTGAAGTGATTGATAATCGTCAAAAAATTCTTCTGTTAGCCAATGCCCCACATCCCGATATCGCAGCTATCAAAAGTGTGATATCTGTCAATAAAAATTTCGAGATTGAAATTCAGTACGTGCAGAAAATGCAAGCAAATTTAGATGACTATAGTCTGCTTATTATGCATCAAGTTCCATCGGAAACGCAGGGCGCGAAAAACATTTTAAGCAATGTTAAATCAAGTAAAATACCTACTTGGTATATTGCGGGCTCCTCTACTGACTATGCAAGTTTAAATCAAGAACAAAATATCGTTCAAATTAGCACACAAGGTAAAAATGGCAACGACGCCAGTGCTTATTTTAACGCTCGTTTTAACACCTTTAATCTTTCTGAAAACACCATAGCCATTTTAAAGAAATTTCCTCCGCTTTTGACTCCTTTTGGAAATTACAACTTGAGTCCAGGAAGTACTGTTTTGTTCTATCAAAAAATAGGCACTGTACAGACTGAATATCCAATCCTTGCTTTTCAAGAAAATTTAGGTATTCGTTCTGCACTGTTTGTTGGAGATGGTTTATGGCGGTGGAAGGTGTACGACTTTTTAGAAAATAATTCCAATGAAGTGTTCAATGAAATTATTGAAAAAACAATAAACTATCTAGCCCTTAAAGGCGATAAAAGAAAGTTCAGAGTGAAGACGAACAAGTCTGCATACTTTGACGGAGAATTGGTGAAGTTTGAGGCAGAATTATACAATGACAATTATGAATTGATTAATGGTCCAGAAGTAAGTTTATTGGTGACCAACGAAGACGGTAGCGAGTATCCTTTTAACTTCATAAAGTCGGAAAAAGCGTATCAATTTGAAACCAACTCCCTAGCTATTGGCAGCTATACATATTCCGCAACTACCGTTTTTAACGGGAAAACTTTAGAGGCAGCTGGCGCATTTAGTATTGCATCCATGCAACTAGAAGCGTTGCAAACAGAAGCCAACCACAATTTATTGAAGCAGTTATCTGACAAGACAGGTGGGGCTTTTATGGAAGCAAAGGACATCGGCAGTTTAGATGAATTGTTATTCAGTCAAGAAACCATTAAACCTACACTATACGAAAGTTTTAAAACACGATCCATTATCAATCTATTCGGTATTTTCTTTTTGATTATGTTCTTGTTAAGCTTAGAATGGTTTGCCAGAAAATGGTTTGGTGCTTATTAACGCCAAATTGGCCTAACCCAAAACTATGAAAAAAGTATTCAGTGCGTTGTTGATGCTAACAGGATTTTTAATGCAGGCTCAAAATGCAATTTCGATTCTAGACAAAAAATGTGTAGCGCCTATGCGTTTAGCAAAAATGGAAGTTATTCCCATTGAGATACCTTTAATTCTTGCACTTCAAGAAAAAAAAGATGGAATAAACCCAAGCGTTTTGGATGTTTCCAATGATCAATCGTTAGAAGATAGCAGGAAATATTTATCTAATTCAGCTGTGGAGTTGCAACCCAGCATACTGCAATACAACAATAGCTTAGCTCGCCTCGAAATTAAATAAATGAACTATTTGGCTTTCAAACAGAAATGGCGAGAAAAACTCACAGCTACTTACGATACACAAGAAGCCAACAATATCTTGCTGATTTTAAGTGCGGATCTCCTGCCCTTCTATAACAAATTAGCATTTAAAGATCCTAGTTTCCAACTTGAAGAAGCTGATCTTGAAATTTTGGAACCTGCGATTCAGCGGCTATTGCAGCAGGAACCTTTACAATACATTTTAGAGAAGGCATGGTTCTATGATTTAGAATTGAAGGTAAACTCCAATGTGCTTATTCCTCGTCCAGAAACAGAAGAATTGGTGACGTGGGTTATTGAAAACCAAACGAAGACAGGTACTAAAATTTTAGACATTGGTACAGGAAGTGGCTGTATTCCCTTAACCATAGCCAAACATTTACCCCTTTCCAAAGTGAGCGCTTTAGATATAAATCCTATGGCTTTAAAAGTGGCGATAGAAAATGGACAGCAATTGAACTTGGAGGTTGATTTTCTAGAGATGAACATTCTAGACGAGCAACAGTGGCCTGCATTGGGCAAGTTCGATAGCATCGTTTCAAATCCTCCCTACATTCCATTTGAAGAAAAATCAAAAATGCATGCAAATGTCTTAAATTTCGAACCACACTTGGCTTTGTTTGTAGAAAATAGCAATGCATTGATTTTTTATGATAAGATTGCAGCCTTTGCGCTAATGCATTTAGAAGAGAAGGGCCAACTTTTCTTTGAGTGTAATGAGTTTAATGCACTTGCTTGTGCCAATATGTTACGCGAAAAAGGATTTCAAAATATTGAAATTAAAAAAGACCTACAAGAAAAAGATCGAATGATCAGATGCACTTTAGCTTAACAGGAGCTTTCAAATCATAAAAATCGTCTTTGCCCTACTACTAATTTTAAGCCTTAGCGCTTGCAATTATTTCCTTGGACCAGAAATTGCTCACTTAGAAATAAACAAAATCAGTTCAAAAATGAAGAAGAATTGAAAAACATACAATTTGCCCCTCGAAAAAAGACCCCTAGCCTAAAGGAAATGAAGACCAATTTAAACGGCAATGTAGTTTGAAAATTTCAAGGCAAAAACAGCATGTATAATGCTAAAAAGATGGGAACTATACTTTCAATGGAAGCTGCTTTACTGATAAAACCCTAGACATCAAAACGGCTGAAAGCTACTTAAGAAAATAAGCGTACTTTTATGCGCAATAAAATCGAACCTTATGAGCTTAGATAAAGATTTACAAGTTAGAAGTGAAAACAAATGTGAGCTGTGTACAGCGACGAATGATCTAAGTCCTTACCTCATTCCTCCAAGCACAGAAGGTGTTGCTAAAAACAGTGTTTATGCTTGTGCGACCTGTATTGCCCAACTGAATGAAACTGAAGAAGTAGATTTGAACCATTGGAGATGTTTGAATGACAGCATGTGGAATACTACTCCATCCGTTCAAGTGGCGGCGTATAGAATGTTGCACCGTTTAAGAGCTGAAGGATGGCCACAAGATTTACTCGACATGATGTACTTAGATGATGACACCAAATTATGGGCAAAAGAAACCATCAACGAAGGTGAGGAAGTAATCCATAGGGATGCCAATGGTAATATTTTAAGTAATGGTGACAAAGTAGTTATCACAGAGACTTTAAACGTTAAGGGTGCTAACGTTGCTGCTAAAAAAGGCACGATAGTGCACAACATCCGTTTGGTACATGACAATGCGGAACAAATAGAAGGCAAAGTGGATAATCAGACCATTGTACTTTTGACTAAGTATTTGAAGAAGAATTAGTTGTATTTTAACGAAGCAGCTAATATGACCTAAATTATAAAGGGCTTCAAATTTCAAACGTAAGATTCAACAAGCAATATCTCGTTCAGCATGTCCTCCGTTAACTGGACATTTGAAAGTAGGTAAACTTATTTATGGCTGAATACCAAAAGGATGTCAAGGAAGAACTAGTAAATCAGGTATTAAAGAGTATTCCGATTCTCACTTTTTAGAGTCTGACATCTTCAATCTCGTATCTCCTTATCCAAACCAATAAACAAGAATTCCTTAACTTTGTTTTTAAACAAACCAACTAAATAATATGGAAAATGTACTCGGCTTTTTTGCTCCCGGACTTATTTATTTATACATCTTTATTTTGAATGCTATCGTACCGGGGAGGTGGGTGATTGGCTATGTAACGAAGACCGGAACGGATGAGAAATTGAAGTATCGCTTGAATGGGCTTTTGGTACTTTTCCTTACGGTGGCTTCGTGGACAGGTTTGTGCTATGCCGACGTCTTGGCTTGGGATTGGTTTTATATAATACGATGGCCTGCTTTATTAGGAGCCATTGTCTTTGGCTTGGTATTTTCCCTTGCTATTGTCGTTCCGTACCCAAAAGTAAAAAACAACTTTTTAGTCGATTTCTTTCTAGGAAGATTAGACAACCCACAACTTTGGGGTGGACGTATAGATGCCAAGATGTGGTTGTACTTAGTCGGTGCCGTCATGTTGGAAATCAACATACTAAGTTTTGCAGCGCATCATTACATGACTGCTGGTACTGAAGCCAATATTGGTTTATATATAGCTACGGGACTTTTAACGTTCTTCATCATCGACTATTTAACTTTTGAAGAAGTGCATTTATATACTTATGATTTCTTTGCAGAGAAAGTAGGCTTTAAATTAGGTTGGGGTTGCATCGCCTTCTACCCTTTCTTTTACACCATTCCATTTTGGTCAACATCTGATTTACAAAGTCCAGGACAATCTCCATTTTTGATTGCCCTAGGCGTTTTAATTTTCTTTGGATCTTGGGGTTTATCTAGAGGTGCTAATTTGCAAAAATATTATTTCAAAAGAGATCCAACTAAACGCTTTTTAGGAATTCAACCTGAGACAATCACAGATGGTAAACGAACGCTCTTAGTCAACGGGTTTTGGGGATTAAGCAGACACATCAACTATCTCGGCGAAATTGGTATGGCAACGGGTATTGTGATTGCCGTAGGCTATCTTTTAATGCCATGGCCGTGGTTGTATCCTTTATATTACGTAGCGCTTCTTTTTCCTCGTCAGATGGATGACGACAAGCGTTGTGAATCGAAGTACGGTCCACTATGGCAAACCTACTTGAAGAAAGTGCCGTATCGGATAATACCTGGAGTATACTAAAGGATAAATCCAGAAAAAATTTAAGTCGAAATTCGAAATGAAATAGCTTAAATTTTTTATCTCGAAATCGAGATAAAATCGAATGCTTAAACGGTTTAATAGCAACTTAATTTAAAGACTGACCAATCGCAACTTACATCAGGCTAGGTTCCGGACGAAAAAAAAGGTTCGGAACCTTTTCGACTACTTCTTTCATTTTTTTAACTAAATTTGTGGAGAACTCAAACGAAAGTTTACCTTTTAATTAAAGCACTAAGCAAGGAAGCACCAAACCAGCAAAGTAAAAATCATTGAAGCGATTTTTCTTCTAGCTTCTTACCAAACATCCATGTCTAAATTGCCTCAGCAGTACCGATTTACCGACTTATCCGATTACGGAAGATTCATCGCTCGTGGCATTGCGGGACAACTTAAGAAGACGAGTATCACGCCTATGCATGTCACCACTTGGTTTATCATTTCTGGTTTGTTAGCAATTGTTAGCATCCTCAATAACCACTTTTTTTTAGCAGCCTTCTTTCTGATCTTAAAATCTGTTTTAGATGCTGCGGATGGTGAATTATCTCGCTTAAAAAATACGCCCTCTTATGTGGGACGATATTACGATTCAATTGCCGATATTTTGTTGAATTTTTTCTTTTTTCTAACGTTTTGGTATACCACCAATGAATCAATTTTCTTAATGTTATTGGCCTTTATTGGCGTTCAGCTGCAAGGCACTTTATACAATTATTACTACGTTATTTTACGGAACAATGTTAATGGGGATGTCACGAGTCGGATTTTTGAGGACCACACCCCTAGCGCCATGATAGGAGAAACGCAGCATGCAGTAAATATCTTTTATAAGGTTTACAATTTCTTATACATCCCCTTCGACAAAGCTATTTACTGGATGGATAAAGGAGCAATGAACAGCAAACCATTCCCAAAGTGGTTTATGACCATGTTGTCTTCCTTTGGACTCGGCTTTCAGCTCTTATTGATGGCCGTGCTGCTCGTGCTTCATTTAGAAATGTACGTGATTCCTTTTTTCATTCTATATTCCGTTTTTATTTTGGTCTTTATTAGTATCCGACGTTGGGTGTTGAAGTAAAAGAATTGTTAAATCGTACTTTTCTTAAGCGCTATAGCTATCAGGAAAAGCACGAATAATTTATCAGAAAGCTACTTTAAACGAAGACTAGATTTGTCAACTCGCATTCAATTGCCTTGGACAAAAAACGAGCTACTCAGAACCGTACCCAAAATAAGCCAAGCAGCTCTAAAGATTTCTAATGAAAGAAGTAGCTTCTAGCTAAGTCAGCTTAATCTAGTTAAGGTGCTATCAAATATTCCACTCAATTTAAATTATTCCGTATCTTCGATTTAAAAAAAATTATGAATCGAATTCTTTCTGTTTTAATAGCTGTTTTATTTGTTGGATTTACAGCCAATGCTCAACTAACGCTGAATGGCGTTACCCTTCCTGCTAAACTCTCTTTCAATTCGCAAACCTTGGTTTTGAATGGTGGTGGAATCAGAACAAAATTTATGTTTAAATTATATACCATTGGTTTATATCTTCCCCAAAAAAGTACAGATGGCGATGCTGTTTTAAAAGCGGATAAAACTATGGCTGTACATTTTGAGATCACATCAAGTATGATTAATAGCGACAATATGAGTGAAGCGATTAACGAGGGCTTTGATCTAAGCACGAACGGAAATACGACCAAAGTAAGAACAAGAATAGATGCCCTATTGAAAGCCTTCTCTAGTGAAGAGCTTAATATTGGTGACAAATTTGACATCTTATACAATCCAGGTGTCGGGGTGCAAACCTACAAAAATGGGAAGCTAAAAAGCACGCTCGCTGGTTTGGATTTTAAAGAAGCATTATTTGGTATTTGGATTTCAGAAAATTCAGTATCTAGTAAGTTGAAAAAAGAAATGTTAGGTCAATAAGAGAATTTCATTTGCTTGTTAATCCATAAAAAGGTCCCTGCACTCAAATTATATAATTACGCAGCTAACTGCAGAAATAGGAAGTTAGATACCTATCAGGATCACATTACTATTTGCAAGAGATGCTCCTAAGAGAAGAATATTTGTTAGTATTAAGAAAAAGGAAGTACCCAACTATTAGATAGTAACGTTGTAGTAATCGATAGGGCATCTTCTTCTGTTAAGCCACTGAAATTTGTAGCTTGATTTTTATCGCTTTTTTACATGGATTACTCATAGATAAGATACAAATAAACTTAGAAAGGCGTCATATCATCAAAGCCGCTTGAGCCCGAATCTTTTTCATCCTTGTCATTCATCCTTGAGCTTTTAGTAATGGTATTTCCTACATTGAAATCATGAGGCAATTCCATATATTGGCTATCTAAATCAACAAATTTAGCAAAGTTAGGAACAAAGCGAACTTTAATCGTTTTAAGTGCTCCATGTCTATTCTTCGCTATGATAACTTCTGCTATACCTCTGCAATCTTGCCCGGCTTCATCTTCAGTAATTTGGTAGTATTCTGGACGATACAAAAAGATAACCATATCGGCATCTTGCTCGATTGCACCTGATTCACGCAAATCCGATAACATAGGACGCTTGGTTCCACCTCTTGTTTCCACAGCTCTACTCAACTGAGATAAGGCAATAACTGGCACATTTAATTCTTTTGCAATACCTTTTAAAGATCTCGAAATTTGAGAAATCTCTTGTTCTCTATTTCCACCCCCTTTACCTTCGATACCTCCTGTCATTAATTGCAAGTAATCTATAACAATCATTGATATGTCGTGTTTCGCTTTAAGCCTTCTGCACTTTGCGCGCAGTTCGAAGATTCCAATAGCAGGCGTATCATCTACAAATAATGGAGCTTTTTGAAGATTATCGATATTCTTAGTAAGGTGTTTCCATTCTCTATCTAACAAAGTACCTTTTCTAAGTTTCTCTGAATCAATTTCAGTTTCCATTGAAATTAAACGGCTTACCAATTGATTTGATGACATCTCCAAAGAAAACACCGCAACTGGTTTAGCTAAATCCACTGCGGCATTTCTTGCTAAAGCTAAGGTAAATGCCGTTTTCCCCATACCTGGACGAGCTGCGATAATAATTAAATCTGATTTCTGCCATCCAGCTGTAAGGCGGTCTAATTCTGTAAAACCAGAACCAACTCCTGTGAGCACGTCTCCATCCACTGCACGCAATCTTCTTTGATCTATTTCTTCCAATTCATCAAGCAATAAAGAGCCAATTTTCTCAGTATTCTTTTTCATATTGGTTTCTGTCAATTCAAACAACTCACCTTCTGCCCTATCCAATAAATCGAATACATCGATCGTATCATCATAGGCATCTTTGAGCACTCCTGAACTCACAGAAATCAACTCTCGTTGCAAATATTTTTGAGCAATTATTCGAGCGTGAAATTCAATATTTGCAGAAGAAGAAACTTTATTAGTTAAGGAAGCAATGAAATAAGAACCTCCTACCATGTCAAGTTCCCCGGTCATTTTTAACTTCTCATTAACCGTTAAAATATCGATGGGCTCATTTTCTTCATAGAGCATTTTCATGGCTCTAAAAATTCGAAGATGGGCATCTACATAAAAGCTATCTGTACGAACAATTTCTACAATTTTATCGAAAGCTTCAGCCTCTAACATTACTGCACCTAAAACGGCTTCTTCCAAATCTCTAGCTTGAGGTAAGATTCTAGCATTCTCCAATCCTTCGATCTTCTTATCTCTTCCCTTTCTGATGGTTTCGCTGAGGCGCTTATTAAAGTCTTGGCTATCGTTCATGGTACTGTCTAGGTGTTTAATTATTTTAAATACTTACATAAAGTATTTATATGGCTCGTTCAAAATTAGAATAAAATATCTCGCATTACTAGTAAAAGTCCTAAAAAAAAAGTGAACATCAAAAGTTAATAACTTAACGAAATTGTGGAAAAATAATTATTGTGAGGCAAGCAGCTAATTATTTAGTCGTTTAAATGGCCAACTCTATTTTTTCATCTTCATCTAGATTCTCCTGTTTTTTGTTTATTGCAAAAAAGTAGTATCCAAAAATTGCCGGAATAATAATATTGATTATCCAAATTGAAAACACGGCCAATCCGATACCTAACTCATTATGACTTGAGTTTTCAAGAATTAAGACCAAAGCGCTACCTTTTACACCAAGGTCGATAAAGGGAACCGAAGGAAACATGGTATGGATAACCAGCATCGTGCTTACCGCAGAAAATAAGGTCCCGAAGGCCAAATCAACTCCGAAAAAATAAAGAAGATAGATATATTGTGACACGTAGACTAAATATCGAAACACCGTAACTAACAGAATTAGAAGCAATTTTTCTTTCGGAACATCATATTCTAGTGGATACTTTGCAGTTAATTTTCGTAAGCAAGGAAAAGAAGACACCTTTTTTAAAACCCACTTAAGATTAAAGTAAACCAGGCTGACCAAAAAAATAATAGTCAAGGCTGCTGGAATGGTATAGACATCCAACGATTTCAAATCGGCATGGTGCATTATGGCTCTGCCACCCATATAAATACCAAAACTAAAAGTTACCAAAAACTGCGCTAACCCACCCCAATAGCCAGCGGTTAGTGCTCGAGACCGACTGCCTTTATCTATCCTATTTAATCTGCCAAGAAACTCACCTACTCTATTTGGAGAAATAAAACCAAAGAAAGATCCACACAACATACTTTTTAAAGCATCTACAATATCAAAGTCCTTCTGGAACTCGTTTACAAACAAACGCCATTTGGTACTTTCCAAAAAAATATTTACCGGCATTAACAAAACAGCAGCAAAAAGAAAGGGGAATTGTTGCCAACTAAAACTCTTTTTAAAATTTTCAATTAGACTAAAGTCATTTGATCGGGACTTCATTTGCCAATAAATTAGGCCAAACAATACTCCAAAGAGTAGTATCTTTAAGCTGTATGAGAGTATTTTTTTAACTTTTGGCAGTTTCACAATTGGGGCTTGGAGAGATAAAGATAAATTAATCTTTATAATTTAATGTATTTATGGAATCGAATGAGACAATCATATTGGGAATTGATCCAGGAACAAGCATTTTTGGGTATGGAGTAATTCAGATTCTAGACAAAAAAATAACCTTGATTGCTTTAGGCAGCGTTAATCTATCCAAGTATAGCAATCATCAATTAAAGCTCAAATACATCTTCGAACGCGTTCGTTATTTAGTGGATGAGTACAAACCCGACTTGTGCGCGATTGAAGCTCCATTCTTCGGCAAAAACGTACAATCCATGTTAAAACTAGGTAGAGCACAAGGGGTTTCTATGGCTGCGGTACTCACTAGAGATATTCCAATAGAGGAGTATTCCCCAAGGAAAATTAAGCAGGCGATCACAGGAAATGGAAATGCCAGTAAAGAACAAGTTGCCGCCATGCTGCAAAGCATTTGCAATTTTAAAGAAATGCCAAAAAACTTAGATGCTACGGATGGTTTAGCCGTAGCAATTTGTCACCATTTTCAAACTTCTGGCAGAATAAGTACCAGTAAAAGTGCTAAAGGTTGGGCAGGTTTTATAAAGGATAATCCAGGGCGAATAAAATCTTAAGGAAGCTTGCTATAAGCTTTTGCAATCTTCGCTGCTAAATTTTTTAATTCATCCTCACCCATCTGAATTTTCGCTTTAGCGAAATTGATATCCCCAATATGATTGATAGGGACCAAATGTATGTGTGCATGTGGCACTTCCAATCCAATAACAGCAACGCCAATTCTATTGCATGGTACCACAGATTTAATGGCTTTAGCTACCTTTTTAGCAGTCAATTGTAGTTGCATATAGGTCAACTCATCCAAATCAAAAATATAGTCAACTTCTTTTTTTGGAATTACTAAAGTGTGTCCAGCGGCTAGCGGATTAATGTCTAGAAAAGCAAAACAATGTTCGGTTTCAACAACTTTGTAGGAAGGGATTTCCCCATTTAAAATTTTGGTAAAAATGCTTGGCATCTTACATGGAAATTGAGACCACTTCAAACTCTACAACCCCTGCAGGTACTTGAATCGAAACAACATCCCCTGGTTTTTTCCCTAAAAGACCCTTGCCAATAGGTGAATCCACAGAGAGTTTATTTAGCGCTAAATCGGCTTCTGGACCTGCTACTATTTGGTAAGAAAATACCTTATTCGTTTTTAAATTCTTTACTTCCACTTTACTAAGCAACACTACTTTTGAAAAATCTAATTTAGATTCATCCAATACTCTTGCCCTTGAAAAGGCATCATCCAATTCTGAAATTTTCTTTTCTAACAAGCCTTGAGCTTCTTTAGCAGCGTCGTATTCTGCATTCTCAGATAAATCGCCTTTTTCTCTAGCTTCTGCTATTGCAGCAGCAGCTTCTGATCGTCCTCGAGTTTTGAGTTCTCTTAATTCCGCTTTGAGTTTTTCAAAGCCTCCTTTTGTTAAATGTATGTAATCCATATGCTAATTATTTAAAAACAAAAAACGTTTCTACGATGAGTAGAAACGCCTTCTGAAATGTAAATTTACTAAATTTTTATTTAATCGTAAGCTCGACTCTTCTATTTTGAGCTTTACCTTCTTCGCTATCATTCGATCCAACTGGATTTTCCTCACCAAAACCTTTGGCTTTCATTCTATCTCCGTCAATACCTTTGTCTTTCAAATAAGTCTTCACTGCGAAGGCTCTTTCTCTAGAAAGTTGAAGGTTATCTTCGTCATTTCCAACATTATCTGTAAAAGCTGCAATATCTAAAGATGCTTTTGATTTTTCATCCATGAAGACGGCCAACTCATCAAGTGTAGTTTTTGAATCAGCTGTTAACTCCGCACTACCTGTTTTGAAGTTAATTGAAGCTGCAATAGTCTCAATCATTTCCACTTCGCTCTTAGAAAGTTTAATTGGCTTACCCGATTTTTTCTTTTCACTTTTGAATCCATCAGCACCTTCGGTATTATCTCCACAAGGATCTTCCCCACTACCTAAACTAAATCTTATTCCGATACTATGTGTTCCACCAAAAGGATTTGACGTTCTATAAGAATAATCAATCCCCATGGAAGGACCATTTTCTTTAAAAGGAACTTCCACCGACATCCCAGCAGAAATACCAGTATAGGCACTTGTTCTGTTATCAGGATTTAATAATCCTGGCTCATAACGATATCCAGCTCTTACCATAAACTGCTCTTTGAAAGCATATTCGGCACCTCCACCAAAATTATCCTTTCCGTAAGTATTAGAAGTAAATTGACCAGTAAGCGTTAATCTATGTAAATTATAGGCTCCAGCACACTTGAATTCTGGACCTAGCCAAAAATCATAAGAAGCACCAATAGTTAACTGCGCAGGCAATTCAAACTTATTTGCAACAGATGACTGCGTTCCTTCAAATTCATTTCCATCTCTAGAACCTCTGTAGGTAAATCCATCCCCTTTAAATTTCATTGGAGTACCTAAGTTTTTGATACTTACGCCAAATCTCAAGTTTTCCTTTTTACCAAGGATGTATTGAAGTCCTGCATCTAGAGCAAAACCGGTGGCATTAATATTCTCTACACTTTCGGAAATTAATCTTACCGTAACACCACCATAAATTCTATTTGAGAAGGTACGGGCGAAGGTAATCCCTAAATTGATGAAACGCGGCTTAAAGGTACCCAAACCATTATTCGGGTCAGGATTATTTTCCGTAGTTCTGTACAAATCGCCAACATTTAAGGACATCAATTCAACACCAATAACGTTATCTGCTCCTAGTTTACCCGCAAATCCAGCTTGTGTTACTTGTGTACCACTCCCTTGAAACCAAAGCGTTTGAGCAAGAACCACATCCATTTTTTTCACGTGTGCTAAACCAGCAGGATTCAACCTCATAGATTCCACACCGGTTATTCTGGCCGTATACATATCCCAAAAACCCGTAGATCTTGGCCAGCCATTTATCAAAAGTTCATATGCTCCATTCTCACCAATTCTATCAGGGTTTCCTGCAAACACATTGGTTGATACTAGTGCTAATACAATAACTAAAAATCTTTTCATATTACTATTTTAAAAAAGTTAAAATCAATTTAGAAGCTACTTACATCCGTTGGACGCATGAAAATAACAGCTTTCACAACCTTCTCCCCTAATTCAAAGGCATCTACATGGATAATATAAGTACCACTTCCAACAGATATTCTTTGAGAATTATTCAAGTTCCAAGAAAGTGAATTATCCAAGTTGATTCCAGAACCGGTAGGTTGACCAGAAGACAGCTCTTGTCTATTAGAATTAGAACTAGCTGAGTTACCGACAGCTCTATCAAACTGTCTGACTAATTTACCATCCAAAGAGAAGATACTTACCTTACATCTGTCAGGTAATCCGATAATTTTAACTTCACTATCCAACTGATTTTCTTCATACGCTGAATATGCATAATAAGGATTTGGCACTACTCTGATATTATCTAGAGCTGATTTTGCCAATGCCGTTTCATTTTCTTTAGGAGCTAGTCCATTGGTGTTAAATCGATACCTTGGTAAAGACGCATTGCTTTCAGGAGTTGAAGTTTCAGAAGTTACGAAAGATTCAAAGGGTCTCTCCACATTAATATCAATTCGCGCTTCAGTAGGAATATCTGCAGGATTCACAAAAGAATACTTTTGATCTACAATTGGAATAAAGGTATACATAATGTCATCATATACCGCTGCAACAGCTGAAGGAACAGGTTGACTTACACCCGTTGGAATAGGATTTGCAGTTAAAGCGGCAAATGCACTAGCCCCATTATCATATTTCGTTTTAAAAACATAAACATATTGCTTACCTCCCCAAATAACATTGTTAATTGAAGCATCTAAACCTGGAATCAAGGTATTCACATCTGCTACTTGGTGCGTCGGATTCCAAATCTGATCGGATCCTCTGTACACAGACAATTCAGAAGACTCTCCAAAGGCAATATTCAAACGTTCACCTGTTTCCAAATTAATAGCATAGCCCGGGAATTTCTTAATTGAAGGTCCTGAAGCATCATCTGATCTTAAACCTCCTTTTGGTACATTTTGACGCGTACTAGCTGGAACTTCTCCAGTTTCAAACACAATACAATCTGACCATTTCGATTGATCACTTGTGAGTACTATTGTAACGCTACTCAAATCATCTAAAGTATTTCTTGGGTTTTTAACTACGGTGCTCACACCAGGCACATCCCATACATCCCAACGGAAAGCAGGGCCATACAAGTATTCAGGACGACCTTCTGCAACCACTGCAGGCAAACCAACACTTGGATTAGCATAATTTGAAGCTAAACAATATGGAGCAATAGATCCGTCTAAAATAGTTGATTCAAACAAAGAAGGCACAGTAGCCGTAGAAGGATCATAAAAAACACTTTGAGCGGCACCAGACAACTCATCGTACTGATGAGAATCAAATATGTACGGGAAAGTCGCCCCTACGCCAACGCCACTTCTTATCCAGTTAGAAGGCTCATTAAAGCCAGCATCTTTGATGAAATTTAACCATCCTTTTGTTGGATCAGCAAAAACAATATCACTAGTGATTATTTCATAAACAGCTCCATTGTTTCTCAAGTTTACTTCATTAGGCGCAGGAATATCTACACTTAAAGCAATTCCATAATCTGCAATGATTTGTTGGTATTGTCTATCGAAAGGTCTTTCTGCTGGAATAGTTTCAATTAATCCACCGCTAGTATTGAAAACTAGTAAATTCCAAAAACTGCTATCAGAGAAAACAATCGCTGGAGCATAAACTTGAAAGGTATCCATTCCAAAAACACTATCAACCAATTCGAAAGACTGGAATCTGAGTTCAAAGTTTACATTTTGCAATTTCAATGGATCCACAATTGTTGCCTGAATTGGATCAAAGCCTAAATCATACATTAAAATATCTTTATAGTAGAAAGGAGGCTCCAAAATAGCTTGCTCAGTTGCTTCCGACAATCTAATCGCAACACCACCATTTCCTTGTCCTTCATATCTCTCCACGGCAATAGCATCACCAGCGGCAGCTTGTAAAATAGTACCCCCATTTCGAGAATCGGTTACATGCGGAATTGCAGAGTATATTTTAAAGTTACCTCTACCTTGTTTAAAAATCTCTAAATCAGGTAAAGTAGCAACCGCAGGAAAAGGATTGTAGTCCGCCGTAGCATATGCAATAGCTGCAAAATAATATTTCTTATTGTTCACTAAGAATTTTTCAGCCGTTGCAAAAGCATCTTCTTTAATCACTAAGCTTCTGGTAATGCCGGTGTTCGAACCTTCCACTTTCACATTTGCATTATAAAACCCAACACCATTGTTCGCATAGTTGTAGACTGAACTTATATTATCTCTTAAATCCGCTTGAAAAATTAATCGTGCCACAGCTGGATCGTTTAAATCTTGAGCTGTTACTTGGTCATTCTTTAATTGATAAACCATGTACCCTTGGAATCTATATATAGAATCATTTGACATAACCCCGTTATCTGGCAAAGCATGTGGTTCAGAGTAAGATTCACCAAAATTGTTAGAACCTGTTACATTTAATAAATTAATTATAATTTCATTTTTCAACTCACGAATAGCTAAAGTAGGTGCGTCTGGACCATCAATGATATCGAAACAATTGTCAAATAAGTTTTGTGCTAAATCATCTGCAACACCCAATTCAATTTCAATATCTGGAGAACCGTCATAATTTTTTGGGAATACGGTCAGGGCTCCAATAGAAATACGCTGAGGATCACCTGGTTGCAATGTAAAAGGTCCAGAGTTTTGAACAAACCTAAAATCAGCTCCTGTTATTTGAGGTGTACTTGCTCCTGACCATGCAGGTAAAGGATCATTCGGATTTCCAGAAAGGCAGTAGTTGGTAAAAACAGTCCCACCCGTACCTATTCCTCCATAAGTAATTGGCGTGCCATCTTTCCATTTTCCTGTTTGAAAATTTCTAAATTCTGGCGCATCGTCTGGGTCTTGTTGAATAGCTGGACCAGAGTTGATGAAATATACAAATGAAGACAAACCTAATTGATTGCCATTGTCATCTAAAGGTCCCTCAAAATAATCAATTCCTATAATTGGAGGATTTGGACCATAAGTTCCATCAACTGGATTTGCATTATACAAGAATCCCATTCCTCTTGTAGTGTCACAACCAACATAATCGTCGGTTGCATCTCCCAAATCTGGATCCACAAAAACACCCATATAAGTACTAAACAATGGATTTGGTGTCTTCTTTGTAATTTCAAAAGTATAAAAAGTCATGTCATTTAAGGCATCAGCTGTTTGATAAGCGAAAGCTAAGCAGTTGATTTGAACTCCAATAGGAGACCCACCCGTTCTACCATGAATTTGACCATTATCATTAATTACCCAGAAGATCATCTGATCAGCAAAGTTTTGAGTAACACCGCACGCTGCAGATAATCCAATTACAGGGAAATCTCCCTTAGTTGGATCATAAATATTATTTCCATCAGCATCAAAAAATGGTGCTAAAGAAGATTCATTAAAATACTTATCCGTTTCGTTGTCTAAATAATAAGGATTCCCTTTCCCTGGCCAACGCAAGAGTTCCAATGGATTACTTCTTGGATCGTTAGGGTCTTTCAAGGCTAATATATCACTTCTTGAGATGATTGTTCCTGTTGAAGCAGAAAACAAATTTTTCAAAGCTGCGATGTCCGATCCATAAACTTTAAAGTGTTCATCATAAGTATCACAAACATCAAAAGACACTTCTCCATTGTTGCCTGATAGCGGACCATTAAAGAAATCGTGTCCTTGATTTCTAAACGTCTGAGCAGCACATTTCAAGTTGCCTCCATTATCTAACCCAGTAAACCATAAGGCCCCTGCGAACAATACACTTAAAGGTGTGGCACCTGATGCCGGATCAACTTTAGGCACTTCATACCTTGCAGATTCCACACCATCCCACCAAAAATCACCACCACCTAGGATACGTGCTCTTACGTTGTTGATGTCTAAATCAATTTGACTCACAGATGGTGAACAGTCAAAAACCCCTGTTTTCCCACTACCTCCGGTTCCTGAAGTATTCATACTCGTTCCTTCAATATGCCTTTCCGCACTAACTAGGCTAACTACACTTAATACTAAACCTAATAACAATAATTTTTTCATAATTTTAATTCTTTATAATTAAAAGTTAACTGACGCTCCAAGATAAACTCTTCTCGGTAGCGAATAATTTGTTGGAGAATTGATTCTTGTATTATACAGATCTCTGTATGAATCTGGAGATACTGCTGCATCAATAGCCAATTGGCCTAAAGGACTTTCAATAAACCCGTCATCCGCAGCAGAACCAGTATATCTGTATACATTTAATACATTCGCTGTACCTAAGATATTGTCTATCCATAAGTAAACATCAAAGTATAATTTTGTTCTGTCCTTATCTTCATTCTTGCCAGCTAATTCGACTGAAAATGATTTACTAATTTTTAAATCCGTTCTAAAATTCCAACCAATTCTTGAACCATTGATATAACCTAAAGTTACCACTCTAGAACCCGTAACTAAACCAGCTGGCGTAGGATTCTCTTGTCTAGTATAAGGTGTGCCTGATCTAGCTTGTGCTAAGATATTTATACCAAAGTTTGAAAGAATTTGTTTTCCTTTCTTAGTTACTGGACCATTGTATTCTTTTCCTTCACCAAATCTATAATCAAATGAAACGTTCATAGAATGTCTTGAATCAAAATCTAAAGGATTCACTGATCTAAAGTTTGTGCCAGAATTTCTTACTACCTGTGATTGTGTTACATCATCACTACCCGTTCCTTCAGCAAATTGTAAGGTATAGTTTGCTGTTAATCTGATATTTTTTGTTCTTCTCAAATCATATCCAAACTCAAAACCTTTTGTATTCCCAAAATCAATGTTATCGTAAGTATAATAGAGATTACCTTGAGCACCATTAACCCCAGCCAAACGTTTAATCTGAATCTGGTCTTTAAACTCTTTGTAGTAAGCTGAGAACGTAATGGCCGAAGAGGCACTAACTTTTTGTTTAAACCCTAATTGGAAATCAATTGTATTCTCTGGTCTTAGGTTTGGATTGTTAATTGCTGTTCCACCATTTTGACTAAAAAAGTAGTAATCCATTGGACTTCCAATTGATCTATTTACGATGAAACCATCACTAATCCTTGATGCGGGTGACTGAGACAATACATCATAATGCGCAAAGAATAAAGCGTTATCTGTTATGTTGAATGAGAACTGTAAACGTGGCATGATCACATAAGATGTTTTATAATCTTCAAATGCTAGGTCCAATCTATAGTTTGAATCTTGTGTATTATCACCTTGCTCCTCAGACTTAACCGGAACAGCTCCACTTGAACCAAGAGAATTATAGTTTCTTACTTCAACACCTTCCGTATCGTAGAAAACGTCTCCATTTCTATACCCAACTACCGCACCACCTGTTGTTCCATCACTTGTATATACTGCATAATCATTTCCGATGTTAGCTGGCTTATCTGCTAACCCATACTCACCTGCATTCAATGAACCGAATACAGAATAAGGATCTTTAAGCACTTTTTGATTTGCATCATATCTATCTACTCTAAATCCTATTCTAAAAGTTAAATCTTTCAATTGGAATTTATCTTCAATATATCCAGCGGCATAGATCGGGGTAAAAGGAGCAACGGGTCTTGTTTTGATTCCATTTTCATCCGTTTTTTGCCAGAAATCTTCAAAGCTTACGTTACCACTTGTTCTATTACCGTATACATCATAACCTCTATAAGATCTATTCACAGGAGTCAAACCATTATATTCTGTTCCAATCAACTCATCTGGACTAAAGTAATTGATGTCAAATGCATCTAGACCAAAATTGGAAATATTGATGAAGTCATTATCAGCTAATCCATTCGCCGTTCTAAAATTTTCATCAAAGTTAGATTGAACTCTATCTCCATCTTCATTTAAAGGAACTGAAACATAATCGTAAAAGATAGAATCACTGAAATAAACTGGATCAGAACCTACTGCAGTTAAAACCCCATTATTATAAAAGAATGGATTTTCCTTATCAAACTCTAGGTGATTATTCACATTTGCGTTTGCAGCATCCCATAGTGAAAGCGGAGAAACTGAATATCTTCTCATTACTCTATGCTCATACTCTACACCAAAAGTTAAAGAGTGCTTGTTTCTACTTTCAGAACCAGCTTTTAAAATGTCAAAGCCAGAATTGATTTGGAAGCGGTATTTCTCGTCATCATTATCTACACCAGCACCATTGTATTGACGACCTGTGTTATACCAGATATTGTAAGGAATTTCGGCACGCTCACCATTCACTAAGGCTAATGTTGCTTGTAAATCAGCAATACCTCCAGCCACATACTTATCCCCATTTGCATCGGTTAAACCAAGTAAGTCATAATAATTCGTTGTATAACTAGCCCCTTGTTGGTTGGCATCACTTGCCGTGAAGTATACCGCAGTATCGGAATAATTACTTAGTTCCCAAAATTCGTTATCCGCGTTTGGTGCAAATACAGGCGCACGCTTTACGTCAAATTGACCAATGTAACCGTAAGCCCAATAATCCTTGCCATGAGAATCATCTTCATATTCTCTTTTATACTTTTCAAAATCAAACTGCACTGAATAAAATGCATTTTGAACAGCTTTTTGCTTTTCGCCTTCTGCTAGTTCTTTATTAAAGTTTTGGGTAAACCTTATGAATGTTTTGTAATTCTGTTCTTTATATAAAGGATTATTTTCATAGTTCAACATAGAATACTCTTCAATCCATCTATGGCTGTATTGGTAATTCAGGTTACCACCTATAGTCAAATATTTACCTTGCCCCAATCTAAAATCCAGTTTACCATTGAATCTAGCCTGATTGTCTACGGTATTTCTTTTTACTTTATTTATCTCCAAAGAATCTAGGGTTAATTGTTCCGCTCTTACAATTATATTTCCTTCCGGACTCAATGTAAGAGGATTTTCTTGTAAGCTTGAAAACAAATCATCTTTCACTTTATACATATCTACTGATGAAGGTCTTGCATCTTTCTGTCTTTGATATTCCGCATTAACTGAATAGCTTATTACCGATTGTCCTTCTTCATTTTTCAATAATGGACCAGCAAAATTTAAATTGACCAAATCAAAACGCCATACATCTAAAGAAGACTGCACTTCCACTCCTCCCACAAATTTCCTAGCACCGCCTTTGGTAGAGATGTTAATTACCCCAGAAGTTGAGTTTCCAAATTTCGAAGAAACACCCCCAGTAATAATATCTATTTGCTCTACAGCCGATACCGGCAAATTCACATTACCACTAACTCTAATACCGTCTATATAGTAAACAATAGCATCTCCTCTACCCCCTCTAATGTTGATGGCACCACCTTTATCGGTTTGTTGCACACCCGCAGTAGTTGAAGCGATATTCTGAATGTTTCTTGTAGGTAAATCAGCTATATCTTCAGCTGTCACTGTATTTTTTGAAGAGGTTTCACCCGCATCAATTAAGGGAACCTTGTATTTAATAATCACTACCTCTTCAATTACTTGCTCTGAAGGAGATAGTTTCTTGTCCATATAAGTAGTTTGGTCATTCTTGACAACCACACCTACTTCACGAATGGTGGTATAACCAACATTTGAAAATTGAACATCATATTTACCTGGATTTAATGGTTTAACGGAGTAGAAGCCGTCAAAATTTGTAGTAGCGCCCATTCCTGTAGGTTTTCCATTTTCTACAATTGCGACTGAAGCAAAAGGAACACCCTCTCCATTTTCATCAGTTATCTTTCCACTTATTTCTCCACTCTGTGCGAACATGGCTAAAGAAAAAATAGAAAACATTAGAACTAAAAAGTAATTTTTCTGCATATTAAATTGTTTAACATTATTTTAACAACACGCCAAAGTTAAATAAATTTTCAAGAAAGAAAACTCATTTATTTGTCAAAAGTTTTAAGTTTTATTAACAAGCAAGTGAAAGTGCCGTATTTCTTATAAAATACTGGCAATTTTATCACTTAATGTTTTTGCAAGTTTAAATTTAGACTGATATGTCCAACCAGCTATATGCGGTGACAACTGAACTTTATCAGAATTTGCTAAGTTGGTGAAAATTAAATTTTCCTCAGCAGTAGAACTCCCCGGTAGCTCATTTTCGAAAACATCTAAACATGCTCCTAAAATGCGTTCAGAAATCAATTCTTCCAACAAGTCCTTAGTATTCAATATTTTACCTCTTGAGGTGTTGATTAAATAAAATGGTTTTTTACATTTATCAAAAAAATCCTTGTTAAAAAAGTAATGCGTTTCAGTATTGTATGGCAAATGAATGGAGATCACTTCTGCTTGTTCTTGGAGATACTCCAAAGTTACTTGTTTCGCATATGGACTTGTTTCATTCTCCAGGTACTTATCATAAAAGAAACAGTCAATTTCAAATCCAGACAACTTTTGAGCCATGGCTTTTCCTGTATTTCCATATCCTATCAAGCCTACTTTTTTACCTTTTAGTTCTTCTCCTCTTCTTGCTTCTCTATCCCAAGAGCACGCCACCACATCTTGATGTGCTTTATTAAGTTGATTAAATAGGGCCAAGAGCATCCCAATAGCATGCTCACCAACGGCATCTCTGTTTCCTTCAGGTGAATTAAAAACGGTTATCCCTTTCTCTGCTGCATACTTTAAATCTATTATTTCAAGTCCACTCCCCAAGCGACCAATAATTTTTAAGGATGCTGCTTTGTCTATAAAGAACGCATCGACTAAAATTTTACTATTAATAATTAAAATCTGGAAGTCTCCGATTAAGGCTTCAACTTCAGGCTGACTAATTTCAGGCAAATAGGTGCACGGAATACCTCGTGCTTCTAAATCCTGCATTAATATAGGATGAATACTATCGGTAATTAAGGCCTTCATACTTGCTTTGATTCCAGAATGTTCGTTAAATTTATAAAAGCATGTAAAGAAAGTTGTTCAGGTCGAAGATCAAAAATTGGAAGTGCTTTCAAGGCCTCATCTTGCAAAAATTGTTTTAGACTATTTCTTAAGGTTTTACGACGCTGATTAAATGCTATCTTAACAACCGATTTAAAAAAAGAAGGATTCACTTCAAAATCTTTAGCTCTTCTTTTCATTACCATGACACCACTTACCACTTTTGGCGGAGGATTAAAAGCCTCGGGACTCACATCAAATAAATACTTTGGTTCAAAATATAGCTGGGTCAATACACTGATAATACCGTAGGTTTTACTCCCTTCGGGAGCACAAATACGAAGTGCCATTTCTTTTTGAAACATTCCCAGCATAACAGGCACTCTATCTTTATAATCTAAAACTTTAAACACAATTTGAGAAGAAATATTATAGGGGAAATTCCCTACCACCGCGAAGGGTTCGATAAAGGCCTCATCCAAATTCATTTGCAAAAAATCTTGATTAATTACCTTATCTCTAAGTTCTACAAAACTGGAAGTAAGATGCTCAGCCCAACGCTTGTCGTATTCCACCAATTTATAGTGCCTTTTATGTTTTAACAATTCCGAAAGAGCTCCTGCTCCTGGCCCAACTTCCAATAAAGGAAGCTCCTCACAATGTGCCTCAATTGCGTCAAAAATCGCTTGCAAAACAGCGCTGTCTGTTAAAAAGTGTTGGCCTAATGCCTTATTTAAATGGATATGTTGATGTTTTGCCAAGTATTCTTATTTAGCCAACAAATATTGCTATTTTTACAGACTATTCGATGAAAAATATGAAACAATTTAAGCTAAAGTCTGGATTTGATAAAAAATGCAGCAATACTCTATATCTTTTTTCAAGTGAAAAAGAATTAAAAGCTATCAAAGCTATCCCCTCTTATCAGCAGGAAATCATTTCAAAGGACAAAGAGAAAAAAGAATTTATTTTCCAGAATGATACAGGCTTGAATGTCCTGGTAAAAACGGGAGAAAGTCTTGAGCAATTTAGAAAAAGCGGACACGCTTTTTATAATTATGCCAACACTGCAAATGAAACCAATTGGAACATCCATTTCTCTGCTAAGGAAGAATTTAATTTTGCTTTCTTGGAAGGTTTTGCACTAAGCTCGTACAGTTTTGAAAAGTATAAAAGTGAGAAGAAATCAAAGAAATTTGAGGTTTACGTGGAAGAAGGCTTAAGTAAAGCTGCACTTCAAGAATTAGAAACTTTGGTGGATGCCACTTGTATTGCACGAACGCTAGTAAATGAGCCCCATTCTTTTTTAAATGCGACCCAATACTCAAAAGAGATCGAAAGTCTAGGGAAAAAATTTGGTTTTAAGTTGACCGTATTTGACAAAGCTAAAATCATCAAAGAAAAAATGGGCGGTATTTTGGCCGTGAATAAAGGGAGTATCCAGCATCCTACATTTAACATTTTAGAATACAAGCCATCGAAAGCCGTAAATAAAAAACCGATTATTTTGGTTGGTAAAGGCGTGATGTATGATACTGGAGGACTAAGTTTAAAACCGACTCCGAATAGTATGGACATGATGAAGAGCGATATGGGTGGCTCAGCCGCTGTAGTTGGCGCGTTTTGTGCCGTTGCAGGTCAAAACTTACCTTTACATATTATAGGATTAATTCCCGCTACTGACAACCGACCAGGTTTAGATGCTGTAGCACCTGGGGATGTCATCACCATGTATAGTGGCAAGACTGTAGAAGTATTAAATACGGATGCTGAGGGACGCTTAGTTCTGGCAGATGCCTTACATTATGCAAAGAAATATAAGCCAGAATTTGTAATTGACTTAGCCACCCTTACGGGAGCTGCTGCAAGAGCTATTGGACCACAAGGCGTGGCGTGTATGGGAAATGCTTCAGAGGAGCTTAAAAACGATTTAAAGGCAAGTGGCAACAAGGTTCATGAACGCATGGTTGAATTTCCAATGTGGGAAGAATATGAGTCGATGTTAAAATCAGATATTGCCGACATTAATAATTTAGGTGGCCCTGTAGCTGGGCAAACTACCGCTGGAATGTTTTTACAACATTTTGTTGACTATCCGTGGATGCATATCGATATTGCTGGAGCTGCTTTCTTAAAATCTACAGATTCTTACCGTGGTAAAAATGGTACAGGTGTAGGCGTACGATTGCTATATGATTTCTTAAAAAATAGAAGTAAAAAATAATGCAGACTGAAAAACCGAAAATTGGCATTACCATTGGAGACATCAATGGTGTGGGTCCAGAAGTTATTATAAAAATGCTCTCTGATGAACGTTTGTATGCCTATTGCACACCGATTATCTATGGTTCAACACGTGTCTTATCTCATTATAAAAAATTAATGAATAATGACAAGTTTCGCTACAGTTCTTTGAAAGATTGGGCTAGTATTTTTGACAAACAAGCCAATGTGGTGAGTGTCATTGATGAAGATCCAGAGATTGAAGTGGGCAAGGAAACTTTGATTGCTGGAAAGTATGCCTTACAAGCGATTGATAAAGCGATTGAAGATTGGAAAGCGGGGCATATCGATGCGATATTAACTGCTCCAATAAATAAGAGTACGGTGGCAAAAGCCGCCGAAGGAGCCTTCACTGGACATACAGAATACTTAGCTAAGCAAACGGGAGACAAAGAAAGTCTAATGATTTTGTTTGCAGATAATTTGAGATTAGGATTAGTGACGAATCACATTCCAGTTAGTGAAATTTCAACTAAGCTGACTAAAATTTTATTGCAACAAAAAATTGAGCAGTTCAACAAGAGTTTAGTAGAAGATTTCTATATCAATAAGCCTCGCATTGCTGTGCTTTCTTTAAATCCTCATGCGGGCGACAAGGGATTGATTGGTTCAGAAGAATTGGAAATTTTAATTCCCGCAATCAATCAATGTTATCGAAATGGAATTATTTCCTTAGGCCCATACCCTGCTGATGGTCTATTTGGTTCAGGGAATTTTAAAAAATTCGATGGCATTTTAGCCATTTATCACGACCAAGGTTTAGCCCCATTCAAAGCGCTTACCTTTGATGATGGTGTTAACTTTACAGCTGGATTAGATTTGATTAGAACTTCCCCAGACCACGGTACAGCATACGATATTGCGGGTAAAAATATAGCCTCTGAGCAATCTATGCGCCAAGCCTTGTTTGCGGCAATCGACATTGTTCGTAACAGAAAGGAGTACCAAGAAAGTGTGGAAAATAAGTTGAAGAAACCTAACAAGTTGAGAAGATCTAGTAAAATTGAATAAGGATTCCTTTTAGTTAGGAAATCTCATTCGATACTTTACTTTGATTTTTCCTTCACTTATATTTCTAAGGCGCTTTTGCAACAACTTTTTCTTAAGTGGCTTTAGATAATCTAAAAAAAGAATCCCTTGAATGTGATCATATTCATGTTGAATAACCCGAGCGGTTAAACCTTGAAAGGTTTTTATGTGCTCTTTAAAGTCCGCATCGTAATACTTTATTTTGATCGTCTCTTTTCGATACACATCTTCTCTAATATCGGGGATGCTTAAACACCCCTCTTCAAACGCCCATTCTTTGCCGGTTTCTTCCAGCATTTCAGCATTGATGAAGACTTCTTTTACCCCTTGATCTTCTTCGCCCTCTTCCATCATAAAAGTGCTGTCTATGATAAAAAGTCGGATATCCTTACCAATTTGAGGTGCCGCCAGACCCACGCCTAAGGCGTATTCCATCGTTTCCTCCATATTCGCAATAAGCTCTTTTAATTGCGGATAATTTTGATCAATTTCTTTTCCTACTTTCTTTAACACAGAATCTCCGTAGGCTACAATAGGCAATATCATAGTTGTGTTTTTTCTAAATACGTTTGTAAAATAATTGTCGCACTAATCTCATCTACAATTTCTTTTTGTTGTCGCTTCTTTTTCTTCATACCACTCATCAACATACTTTGCTTCGCCATTTTAGAGGTAAAGCGTTCGTCTATCCAATGTATTGGTTTTTCAGGATAAAGACTTTGCAACTTTTTGGCAAAGGCTTCAATATCGTTTGCAACTTGCGATTTTGTGTTATCTAAATTTTTAGATTCCCCAATCACGAATGCCTCAACATCTTCATGACTACAATAAGTTCTTATGAAGTTGAAAATTTCTGGAGTAGCCACGGTAGGCAAACCTGTACAAATGATTTGTTGGGGGTCTGTAACAGCGACACCTATCCTTCGTTTACCGTAATCTATTGCTAGTATTCTACTCATCTAAAAAACAAAAGGCCCTTAGAGAAGAGCCTTTACTTTTGTTTATTTTAATCTGTTAAAATACTAAGCATTAAATTCTTTCGCTTGAGCGATCCAATTGTGCCATTCTTCTAAACTTGTCATGCTATCTTGTTCTTCTAGCTTTTCAATCTTAGCATCCGTTAAAGCAATAACATCTGCATATGTGAAAAGCCCTAGTGCGTTCAATCTTTTTTCAAAAGCTGGCCCAACACCATTTAACTTTTTCAAATCATCACCTTTAGCAGCTTTTTTTGCTTTCGGAGCCTTAGACTCAGCAGCTTCTACTTTGGCAGCTTTCTCTTTTGGAGCAGCTTTCGCTGCAGCAGGAGCTTTTTTCTTCGCTACAGTTTTAACTAAAGTCTCTTCATCAACAGGTAATACAGAAATATATCTTCTGTTGTTTTTCTTCGTTGTGAAGGTTACTAAGCCAACTTCTTTTGCAAATAAAGTGTGATCTTTACCCATTCCAACACCTAAACCAGCGTGAAATCTCGTACCTCTTTGACGTACTAATATATTTCCAGGAATTGCTGTTTGTCCACCAAACAACTTAACGCCCAATCTCTTACTTTCCGATTCCCGTCCGTTTCTAGAACTACCTTGACCTTTCTTGTGAGCCATTTCTTTTCTTTTTTAATTTTCTACTTACGAAATTTTTTCTATTGATACTTTGGTTAAGTATTGTCTGTGACCGTTCTTAACTTTATATCCTTTTCTTCTTTTCTTTTTGAAAACAAGCACTTTATCACCTTTCAAATGCTCTACTATCTTAGCAGATACAATCGATTTTAAAGTTGGCGCGCCAACGCTAATTTTTTCACCATCAGCTTTCAAAAGAACTTGATCAAATTCAACTTTATCACCTTCTTTGCCTTCCAAACGGTGTACAAAAATTTGCTTGCCTTCCTCTACTTTAAATTGCTGTCCAGCGATTTCTACTATTGCGTACATTTCATTCTTAATTTAGGTCTGCAAAGGTATATCTTTTATTTTTAAAAGGAAAATGTTTTCAGAAAAAAAATAGATTAAATTCAATTCTATCCTTACGCCCTACTCCTACAACCTTTACATACCGGTTTTTCGATAGTTTCGCCCAACGAATCAGTATTTCACTTTTCGATAAAAAACAAAGCCATTTTCCTGCCCTATCAACTCTAACTGGGGATACTTCGTCAAGTATTCATCCATTTTTATATTTTTCGAAACAAAGTAAACTTCTTCTTCAATATATTCACTCAACAATTCTTCAGTTGAATAGTGTTTCAAGTGCTTTGCTTTTTCACCATAGAACAATGGCGCATAACTCTTAAACCCTAGGGCTTGGATGTAACAGGTTTCCGTTGATTTCTCCTTATAAAAACGAATAGCCGCATCTTGTGTATACAAACCTATTCTTGGAGTAAACATCACCACAACCAATTGAATTGTAATAGCCGTAGAGATAAATAGAACTGCTATTCCCAATCGAATTTGTTTGACTGCGAATAGGATTCCAGCTAAAATTAAGCAGGCAATATAAATTAAGCCGTAAGCTACTTCAGAATACGACCAAAAGACTTTGGCATTTAAATTCGCCGCTGCAAAAGGGTCGTTACCGTTGATAATGCCTACAATAACTTCAGAATTCAATCCTAATAATGGAACCAAGGTTAAGGCCGTACCCCAAATTATTCCAATCAATAAGAAAAGCACAGCATGGTACCATTGCCACTTTCTTTTCCCTTGCAACAAATAGTAGATAAAGTAAGTAGCAAAAAAAGTAATCGGAAAGTAAGCTAGGGAAGAATAATGTATAATTTTTGTCTGCACCAGTGAAAAAACCACCAATACAACAATTAACAAACTCAGCATCCAGCGTTGGAAATTATGCAGTAGACCGGTTGAAAAATCATGGTTTTTAATCCCTCCAAACATAAACACGGAAGCAGGAAAACAGCCCAGGAGCAAAACTAAGAAGTGGTAATAAATTGGTCCCCCGTGCCCAGCATCCTTCGTAGTCAACAAATCCATATGGCGTTGAAAGAATCCCTCAAGAAATCCAGGTCCATTAATATACCATTCTAATCCATACCAAATAGAAATGGTGCCAAAGCATACCATTCCAAAATAGATAAATTCCCATAAATTATTGGTTTTCTTAAACTTCCCAATGGCGAAAAGCACTACATAAGTGAGACTAAAAAGTAAAAACCCGACTGGCCCCTTTGCCAAAACGGACAAACCGATAAACAGCCCAGCATAAAAAACCGAACTATTCCTTAATTTCCTTCGTTGCTTGTGACTGGTAAACTCATCATTCTCCGTTATTTTACTAGCAAAATAGATTCCTGTGAATATGAACAAATTGAAAACGGGATCAATCAAAGCCGTTTTAAAATAGAAATGAGGAAGAAAACAAGCAATATAAATGAGTGCCCATAACACCCCGAAATACTCATCTTTTAGGCGCTTGCCGATGGCCAATAAAGCCAACATTGTGGAAATGCCCACGATAGCATTTGGAAGCCTAGCGGCGAATTCATTCACGCCAAAAACTTTCATACTCAAGACTTGCATCCAAATGAAAAAAGGTGGTTTTTCAAAGAAAGGCTGAAAATCCATTTGCACTTGTAAGTAATTGCCAGACAGCAACATTTCCCTTGCAGATTCTGCAAAATTGATTTCATCCCAATCGAACAAAGGAGCATTCCCCAAGAATGGAATAAACAAAACTGCACCCAACAAGATAAGCACTAATTTAAAGGGTATGTTGTCTAGAAACTTCATTTTATAAATTCCATTAAGCTTTTATCCTTCCATTTCACAAAGCCAAATTTGCGATAAGATTGCAAGAAATACAACATGATTATCGCGCTTACACTCCCTATTATAGCCCCAAAATAGACATCATAGAAAAAATGCATGAACAATACCATCCTACTCAAACCTGCCAATAAAGCAATAATAAAGAAAATAATTTGCAAATAGGTCTTTTTGCTAAGAATTGCTAAGGATGCAAAAAATGCAAAAGCAGCAGTAGTATGTCCAGATGGAGTGCTCAAATTATACCACAAGTCAATTTCCCCTGCACAAGAGACGATAAGGTCTTTAAAATAATAAGCAGGGCGATGATTCGCTATAATCCCTTTTAAAATGATGGTTATCAGTGAAGCGGTCAACCAAGCTGAAAAAACAAACACCCCTTTGCCAAAATTCAACAAAAACAAGAGTAAAGCAATTGGAATCAATATTTGTGGTTCTCCAAGAAGTGTAAACCAAGAGAAAAAATTATAAATCTGTGGATTGAAGTTTTGACAAAACCACCTAATCCAAAAACCATCTGTATATTGGAAAAGCAAATGAAGTCCTCCTAACACTACAAAAATTAAAAGGGGGATATAAAACCCCAATGATTTTTTTAAGATCTCAGACATCTTTTGCTTTTGACTTAAACTTTAACTTCAAAATTTTCTTGTAAAAACTCCCTGTAAAAATAGGTGAATCATTCTTGGCTTTCCAGGTTAAGAAGATACCCACCGGCAAAAGTAAAAAGGTAGACAACCACATCCCTTGCCAAGGAGTTAAAACCAATTGTTCTGCTGTTTTCTCTCCCATAATAGAAGTGACGATATAAATAACAAAAAAGATAACTGCAAGCAACATTGGCCAACCAAAACCACCTTTCTTAATAATTGCACCCAGAGGTGCACCTATAAAAAACAAGACTAAACAAGCCACTGAAAGGGTGAATTTTTGGTGAATATACAAACGAAATTGAATCAAATCTCGAAGTTTATATTTAATAATTTCATCTTTACTTACGATGATATTTTTAATATTCCGAGCCTTTATCTGAGCGGACTTGAGCAAATTTAATTTTTGTGCAAAATTCATTGCAGCATATTCATCATAAAAATTGATTGATAATTTTTTTTGATCAAACCAACCCGTAGTGTCCTCATCTTGTTTTAAGAATAAATAATACCTACCTATGTTTTCAAACATTAAATCCCGCTCAGAAGCAACATCAATCAACACGGAATCTGCGCCTAGTTTAAGTTGTTTCAAATTAAGCATGCGATGCAATTTGGTGAAAGAGGCTTGGTCTTGTCGTTCGAGTTTAAAATCTGACAAGTCAAAATGTTTCTCCCAGTTTTTGTAGCTCGTAACCATCATTTTAGCAGGCACATTTATTTCAACGGGCAAGGTCTCCTCTTTGTATTGATGTCCGTTGAATAGCGCAATCGTCATTACGGCTCCATTATTTTCGAATCCAAATTCAGCACTATCGGCGATAATAACATGGTTATTGCCTTTGTTTTCTGTGTGGTCATAAATAAGCACATCGTAAACCGTCTTTTCATCACTACTTTTACCATCCACTCGTATGCTAAAGTCTTTGATATCGCTATTGAAGATTTTTTCTTGAAAAGCCAAAGCAGGCTTTTGATTTCGAATATCACTTAGTAAGGTTGAAAATTCAAGATTGGCAACTGGCAAGACATTATTAGAAAAATAGAATGCTGCGATACTAAGTAAAATAGTGAAATAAACTAAGGGACGCATAAAGCGAAACAAGGAGATTCCAGAAGCCTTTACTGCAGTCAACTCAAATTGCTCACCAAAGCTTCCAAAGGTCATGATTGACGCTACAAGAACTGCTAAGGGAAATGCCATCGGTACTTGCACTGCGGAAGCGTAAAACATTAACTCAGCCAAAACGCCACCTTCTATCCCTTTACCGATTAGATCATCAACGTATTTCCATAGAAACATCATATCCAATACAAAGAGAGCAATACAGAACGTAAGGACCAAGGGACCCAAGTAACTTAATATAAGAAGTTTATCAAGCTTTTTCACTTAACAAAGGTAGGATAATAATTAGGCTTTATCTTAAGCTCCAATTCTTTTACTTAAGGTATCAATTTGACTCTCCCAGAGTCTTTTTTGATCTTCTAAATCATCTTCATCGGCATAATCCGTGATAGTTAAAACCGTATCATTTGAAATTTCAGATTTATAGATTTCAAATTCAAAGCATTCATCCTCATTTTCGGCATCTTCCCAACTGTATTTCACATAGCTATCATCCTCTGTATCCTCAAGCACTGCATTTTCTTCGTAGCCATCCCATCCAAAAGTATAAACGTCTCCATTAACATCACAAGTGTCGCAAAACCACTCTGCAAGTGAGGAGGCGGTTGTTAAAAAATTATATAAAATAGCAGGAGACGACCTAACCATAAATTCACACGTATATTTTACTCTAGCCATTATTCTTTTAAATTAGTATTCTAATAAGAATGCAATTATAAATAAAAAACTGTCTAAAAAACAAATAAATCCCCTAAATGTGCAAAACTTAATAGTTTTAAACAATAATTTTGAATGCCATATAGTTGAATTATAGAGTGTTTCTTCATATCTTTGCCAACTAGTTAAAATTTACTAAAACTTAAAAATACATGCGTCAGCTAAAAATAACGAAATCCATAACAAATCGTGAATCTCAATCCCTTGAAAAATATCTTCAAGAAATTGGGAAAGTGGATTTATTGACACCGGACGATGAGGTAGATTTGGCTCAACGAATTAGACAAGGCGATCAAGCTGCCCTTGAAAAGTTAACCAAAGCAAATTTGCGTTTTGTGGTTTCTGTTGCAAAGCAATATCAAAATCAAGGCTTATCCTTGAGTGATTTAATTAACGAAGGCAATTTGGGTTTAATAAAAGCAGCTCAGCGATTTGACGAAACCCGTGGATTTAAATTTATCTCCTATGCTGTTTGGTGGATTCGTCAATCTATTTTACAAGCTTTGGCTGAACAAAGTAGAATTGTTCGTTTGCCTTTGAATAAAGTGGGTTCGCTAAATAAAATTAATAAAGCGTTTTCTCAATTAGAGCAAACGTATGAAAGAGAGCCAACAGCTGATGAGTTAGCTGAAGTCTTAGAATTGCAAACTTCCGAAGTAGAAACTACTTTAGGCGTTGCAGCTAGACACGTATCTATGGATGCACCATTTGTGGATGGCGAAGATAATTCATTGCTAGATGTTCTTGAAAACATGAACACGGATAAGACCGATAGCGCTTTAGAATATAAAGATTCTCTTAGAAATGAAATTGAGCGTTCGCTAAGTACGCTTTCTGAGAGACAAAAAGATGTGATTAAATTGTACTTCGGTATTGGTGTAGAACATCCAATGAGTTTAGAAGATATTGGAATTAAATTTGACCTTACGAGAGAACGTGTTCGTCAAATTAAAGATAAAGCCATTAATAAATTGCGCACTACATCTAGAAGCAAATTATTAAAAGCATATTTAGGCAACTAATTATGCAATTCAAATCATAAATTATATTTTTTGCAGAGTCGGATTATTCAAATGAATTCTCCGACTTTTGTATTCTAAAAAGCTAAAAACGCAAATGAACTCCTCATTTAACACTGAATTAGAAAATTGGGTAAGTAAAGAAAGATTAGCCCTTCAATTAATCAACTTTGCAAGTTCCTTGTACTTTGATAAAAATGTTGAATTAGTTCTCTTTCGAAGAAAACTTGTAGACAAAGGGGTAACCGAAGTAATAAACGACCATGCCCATGCGCTTAAATTTGCTAAGATTAATGTATCCCTTGAAAATTCTGTTGAGTTTGCAAAATCCTTGTGCGATTTAGATTTGGCACCCTCTAAAATAGACCTCGGACGTCTGGAAGATGAGTGGCAAAAAGAAAGTGGTGATTTCAAATCTATTACGGCCTTTTTGGAAGTTAAACTAGCCGACTATATTGGTCAGGATAAAATCAACTTGATACCAAAGGATGTTGTACTCTACGGTTTCGGAAGAATTGGGAGACTTGCGGCAAGAATTCTAACTGAACAAGTGGGCGTTGGTGGTCAATTGCGATTGAAAGCCATTGTGGTTAGAAAGAACGGCGATGATGATTTGGTCAAAAGAGCAAGTCTTTTGCGTAAAGATTCAGTGCATGGGAAATTGGATGGAACGGTGAGTGTTGATCACGAAAATGAGCGATTGATTGTAAATGGCAATGCCATCCAAATGATTTATGCCAACCATCCTAGTGAAATAGATTATACAAAGTACGATATTGAAAATGCTTTAATCATTGACAACATGGGTATTTGGAAAGATAGAAAAGACTTATCTCAGCACTTTGAGGCTAAAGGCGCTACTCAGGTACTCTTAACTGCTCCTGCAGGTGATGACATTGAAAATGTAGTCTACGGAATCAATCATGAAAAAGTGGATTTAGATATTGAAACTATTTTCTCCGCAGCTTCATGTACCACAAATTGCATTGCCCCAGTATTGCAAATTATAGAAGATAAGTATGGGATAGACAATGGTCATATTGAAACGATTCATGCTTATACCAATGATCAAAATCTAATCGACAATATTCATAAAAAAGCCAGAAGAGGAAGAAGCGCAGCCTTAAACATGGTATTGACTTCTACGGGCGCAGCCAAAGCAGCAATTAAAATATTTCCTTACTTAAAAGGAAAATTGACGGCAAGCGCTGTTAGAGTTCCCACGCCAAATGCTTCTATTGCTATTTTAAGTTTAAACTTGAAAGGTCATGTTGCCGGTGGTAAAGATGAAATGAACGAGGTTTTCCGCCTAGTTGCACTTAAGGGTGACTTGGTAGAACAAGTAGGATATGCCGCTTCTGAAGAACATGTTTCAACAGATGTAGTTGGAAACACGAATGCAACGGAAATTGACAGCTTAAACACGATTGTTTCTGAAGATGGTAAACGCACGGTAATATATGCATGGTATGACAATGAGTTTGGGTACACCAACCAAGTGATTCGTTACGCTAAGCATATTGCTAAGGTGAGAAGATTGACTTACTTTTAGATATGATAACTGAGAGGTGAGATAAAAAACAAACTAAGTTTTTACGCTGAAATCCCCTCCAATATTTCGGGACTCAATATTTTTTTAAGATAAGAGATTAACAATATTAAATAGAACAAGATAGTAGCGTAATGAATACGCCATACTATCTACTCAATACTAAATAAGATGTTTCAAAATTTACAAGAAAAGCTAGAAGGCGCATTTAAGTCCTTAAAAGGTCAAGGCTCAATAACAGAAATTAATGTAGCCAACACGGTTAAAGAAATTCGACGAGCTTTAGTTGATGCCGATGTAAACTATAAAATAGCTAAAGAATTTACCGACAAGGTAAAAGAAGAGGCGATGGGTCAAAATGTATTGACCGCAGTTTCTCCCGGTCAGTTAATGACGAAGATCGTAAAAGATCAATTGACTGAATTGATGGGTGGAAAAGTTGCTGAGTTTACCTTAACAGGCAATCCTGCGGTTATCTTGATTGCAGGTTTACAAGGAAGTGGAAAAACAACGTTTACGCACAAATTAGCTTTCTATTTAAAAGATAAGAAAGGCAAGAATCCAATCATGGTTGCCGGTGACGTTTACCGTCCAGCTGCTGTAGATCAATTAAAAACCTTAGGGGAAGGCATCAAAATTCCTGTATTTTCTGACGAAGGCAATAAAAGTCCTGTTGATATTGCTTTAAAAGCAATTGAATATGCTAAGACACATGGACACAATGTGGTTATCATAGATACCGCTGGTCGTTTGGCTGTTGATGAGCAAATGATGGATGAAATTGCTGCTGTAAAAGCTGCAACAAAACCAGATGAAACATTGTTTGTAGTGGATTCCATGACGGGTCAAGATGCTGTAAATACCGCTGAAGCCTTTAATCAAAAAATTAATTTCGATGGTGTTGTTTTAACCAAGTTAGATGGTGATACCAGAGGTGGTGCAGCTTTGACAATTAAGTACACGGTTAACAAACCAATTAAGTTTGTTTCTACTGGAGAAAAAGTAGATACGCTAGATGTGTTTCACCCAGACAGGATGGCGCAACGTATTCTAGGCATGGGAGATATTATCTCTTTTGTGGAAAGAGCACAAGAACAATTTGACGAGAAGCATGCTGCTGAATTACAAAAGAAAATTGCCAAGAACGAGTTTGATTTTAACGACTTCTTACAACAATTGAATCAGATCAAAAAAATGGGGAACCTGAAAGATCTTTTAGGAATGATTCCAGGTATGGGTAAAGCAGTAAAAGATATCGATATTAGTGATGACGCTTTTAATAAAGTAGAGGCTATTATTCAAAGTATGACACCAGCAGAACGTTTGCAACCCGAAATAATGAACGGTAGCAGAAGAAAGCGTTTAGCGGACGGAAGTGGCAACACGATCCAAGAAGTGAATCAATTCCTTAAGCAGTTTGAAGAAATGCGTAAGATGATGAAGAAAATGCAAAATATGGGCTCTGCTAGCAAGATGATGAAAGGCTTCGGAATGGGAAAATAAACTTGAATTAAAAAGATAAATAGAAAGGTCGACATTAAATGTTGGCCTTTTTTTATATTGCTAGTTTCGCACAGGAATCAAATGTAAAGTAAAAAAATAATTAAAGTAGGTTTATTCGACTCTTGCCTTTTAATTGTTCGATGCCATGAGATAAAACATTATGTCTTAACTTTGGAAAAAGATAAGCGCGGTTATTGGTCGTTAGTTGTTGAAAATTGTTTACTAAACATTAAGCCTTATGCCAATTAGAATGCTCAAAAATGAAAATGGAAACACCCGACCTAAAAACATTCCAAATGTTGACAATTGTTTTAGCATGATAGGCTACGCGGTTAAGTTGATTGACAACTCCATGGTAACCGTTGTTATACAAATCGATAAAAATTAATGCTTTCTTATTGGGAAAAATCAAGTTTTGTTAGCTACGATTTTATTGTTGTAGGTGGCGGTATTGTAGGGTTTTCTACGGCACTATCTCTGAAAGAAAAACATCCAAAAGCCAGCGTTCTAGTTTTAGAAGCTGGATTTTTGCCGTCAGGTGCTAGCACCAAAAATGCTGGCTTTGCTTGCGTTGGAAGTTTAAGTGAAATTTTAGAAGACTTAAAAGCCTTATCACCTGATGAAGTAAAAGCTTTAGTGCAATTACGTTACGAAGGACTTCAACTGTTAAGGGCTAGATTAGGCGATTCGAATATCGATTATCAAGCTTGTACTAGTCATGAATTATTGATGGAGCATGAACTTCATTATCTTGATAAAATAGTCGAGGTCAATGCCTTACTAGATCCCATTTTTAATTCTAATATTTTCCAAGAAAGTCGTGTCCCACTTTCCTCATTTGGATTTGGAGCGCAAGTAAAATCCTTGATTCAAAATAAAGTTGAAGGTTCTATTCATACCGGGAAGATGATGAAGCGATTGATTTTGAAAGCGCAGGTCTTGGGTGTTGAATACAAAACAAGCGCGAAGGTGATAAGCATAGAAGATGAAGGAAACGAAGTAGCTATTGAGGTAGAAAATTTCGATGAAAAATTAAAGGCAAAGAAAGTTTTTATTTGCACAAATGCTTTTTCTAAAACCCTTCTTCCAGATTTGGACCTCAACCCGGGTCGCGGACAAGTACTTGTCACAAAGCTTATCCCCGATTTGAAATTTAAAGGCATTTACCATTTCGATGGCGGCTATTATTACTTCAGAGAAATAGATGGTCGGATTCTGTTTGGAGGAGGACGCAATATTGATTTTGAAACCGAAAACACAACGACACTAGCCTTAAACGAAAAAATTCAACTAGATTTAGAAGCTAAACTTCGAGAACTAATTATTCCAAACACGCCATTCAAAATTGACATGCGTTGGTCGGGCATTATGGCCTTTGGACCTAATAAAAAAATACTAGTAGAAGACATCAGCGAAAACGTCATTGCAGGCGTTCGCTTGGGTGGTATGGGTGTGGCTATTGGAAGTAAGTTGGGCCTAATGTTAGCTAACAAGGTAAAATACTAAAGTATATTTTTTTCAACCTTCAGCATTAACAAGAGCAAGAAAGAAGATTGGTATTGTAATTTCTAAAAAAACCTATTCGCTTGTTAGGCCTTAACCCCTTTGTGCAATTCTACTCTTCTCTCCATTAAATCTTTATCCGAGATATAATCATCGTAAGTCGTAAATTGCTTATCAATACAGCCATTTGGACCTATTTCAAAAATTCGATTGGTTGAGGTATGCATAAATGAGTGATCTTGAGAAGTCAATAAAGCCACTCCAGGAAAATCAATCACCCCTTTATTAAAGGCGGTAATCGACTCCAAGTCTAAATGCGAAGTAGGTTCGTTTAACAGGACCACGTTTGCTTGTTGCAACATGATTCTTGAAACCATACAACGCACTTTTTCTCCTCCTGAAAGGACCTTCACGCTTTTGAAACTCTCTTCTCCGGTAAACAACATTTTACCTAGAAATCCTCTAACGTAAGCTTCTTCTTTGTTTACAGAATATTGACGCAGCCAATCAATTAAGTTCGTGTCGTTATTATCGAAAAATTTAGAATTGTCATTTGGTAAATAAGCATGTTTTACAGTAACTCCCCATTCAAAGGTCCCACCAGTTTGCTTTAACTCTCCGCTCAAAATTTGATAAAATGCATCAACCGCTCTTGAATCTTTTGAAATAACGCCCACTTTATCATTTCTTGAAAGTGATAAATTCAGCCCAGAGAATAATACTTCACCATCTTTTTCGTAAGACAAGTTGTTCAAGGTTAAAATTTGATTTCCAACTTCACGTTCTTGCATAAAGATGATTGCAGGATACTTTCTACTTGAAGGTTGCATGTCCTCCACATTAATTCTATCCAACGCTTTCTTTCTAGAAGTTGCCTGCTTGCTCTTCGCTGCATTTGCGCTAAAACGGGCAATAAAATCTTTCAATTCTTTGATTTTCTCATCTGCTTTCTTGTTTTTCGAAGCTCTTTGAGACAAAAGCAATTGACTACTCTCGTACCAGAAAGAATAGTTGCCAGAGAACAACTGTAATTTGCTAAAATCAATATCTGCAACATGCGTACAAACCGCATCTAAAAAGTGTCTATCGTGAGAAACAACAATTACTGTATTTTGATAATCTGCTAAAAAGTTTTCCAACCATGCAATTGTTGTTGCATCCAAATCATTCGTAGGCTCATCTAAAACCAGCACATCTGGATCCCCAAAAATAGCTTGCGCTAACAGCACACGAATTTTTTCATTCGCGGTTAGATCGGCCATTTTCTTTTCTTGCTTTTCTTTATCGATTCCTAAGTTGCTCAACAATTCCGAAGCGTCACTTTCCGCATTCCAACCATTCAAATCCGCAAATTCACCTTCTAGCTCACCTGCTTTAATACCATCCGCTTCCGTAAAATCTTCTTTAGCATAAATCACTTCTTTTTCCTTCATGATACCATACAAAATAGTATGTCCCATAATTACCGTTTCCACAGCGGTGTAATCATTATACGCAAAATGATCTTGACGTAAGAACGACATCCTCGCTCCTGGCGCTAACTCTACTCTTCCACTTGTTGGATCTTGCTCACCTGAAAGGATTTTTAAGAAAGTTGATTTACCAGCACCATTAGCACCAATAACACCATAACAGTTGCCTTTGTCGAAGGTCACGTTTACTTCGTCAAAAAGCACTCTTTTACCAAATTGGAGGGAAATATTGTTAGCTGTTAACATAATTGCATTATAATTTAAATAATTATCGAATTTCGAGCTGCAAAGGTACGGATTTTTTTAGACCTGCAAAGTCTTTTAGGATTGACAGGATTAAAACTTTTCAGGTCTTTGAGACCTGGAAAGTTTAGCTGGTTTAAGAGGGTTCGGAACCCTCTTAAACACCAACGAACAAAGGCTTTCAGCCTTTTTACATCTAAATTCCAAGGAACACGTCCGTCTTTTATTGGGCTAAAACTAGCGGAGACGGGACCTAGGGAGGGTTCCGAACCCTTAAAGGGTTCGGAACCCTCTTTTCACCTTGGACTTATGGTATAAGTATAGGAATATTGTCCCGCTTTCAGCAAGTATTGATCATAAGGTTTTCTTCCCCACGAATTGTCTCCACCAACGCCCATTTGAGTATGGTCGATATTGAGCCAAATGTAATCTCGCTTTGGAATGTCCAAAATAGTCTTACCTTGCTTTTCTGGATACTCTTCCAAATCCCATAAGGAATGATTCCAAGCCGAGAAGGAGAACTTTTCCTCACCTGAAAATTCAAGCAAAAGAGTTCTCACCGCAAGAATATTTGTTCTATTGCCATACTCTTGCGGTCTAATGTAGGGACAAGCCTGTTCAAATACAGTCATTTCGTATTCGCCAGTAGTTGCCGAACTCAATCTATCTATATAATTTTCGTGAGGGCCAAATCCGTAATAAATAAGTTCTGCTTGGTTTTTAGACAGTTTAAAGTAAGAGCCTATTCGTGGTATTTCAGCTTTTCCGGAAAGGTTTAATTCAATATCAAATTTGAGTTCTCCAGATTTGTAAATGGTGTAAGTAATCACGCCACTTTCATTCTTAGGTAAGGTGAAATGAGTTTGCACAACTACACTATCGACCGTTCTCGTTAAGATGTTCATCCCGCTGAATACTTGATCAAAACTTACGCCTCTCCAATCAGCGCAACGCTTAGGCATTCCATTTCCAAAATCATTATCCGTAGGTGCTCGCCAAAAATTTAAACCAAATTCTGTAATGACGGTATCCCCTTCCAAAACGTAACTTGAAAGCCTTCCTGTTTGATCAAATTGGATACTAAATTGCTTTTCTGACCATGACGAGTTTGTTAAATAGAATTCGCCGTTATCAATAGGCCTAGGATCGAAAGACTTTCTTATCCCCAGTACAATGAATCCATCCGAAGATAATTTATAGTTAAGCCCTTCACTAAATTGTGCCAAATCGGCAAAGAAAGGCAATTCAAAATTGGCGTCGTCTTTAGATGAACGATAATCTCCTTGCTGGACATATGCAATTTCATAAGCTCCTGGATGCAATTTTCCATCAGCGCTTATCACGCCATTCGCGCAAAAGTTTCCGTCTCCTTGCAAGCCGCCAATATTTCCTTCTCCCTGAGGTTCGAAATGTCCGCCGTAGCCTAAGAATCGATCCCCATTTTCATTCGTCTTCCAAATGCCTTGATCCCGCCAATCCCAAATAAATCCACCTTGCACTTGAGGTTCACTGCGCACAAAATCCCAGAGGTCTTTGAAATTGCCTGAGCTGTTTCCCATGGCATGAGCATACTCAATCCAGATAAAGGGTTTGTCGTGATCCTTATCAATAATCTTTTGCACTTTCTCGATGGGCGCATACATATTCCCATTGAAATCGGAGTGCTTCTCCCCTATGGCATTCAAGAAAAAATGGCGCTCGTTAAATACGGGTCGCTCTAGATCTAATTCCTTCAACATTTTGTAGGATTCTACCATCGTTAGACCCGTGCCATTCTCATTTCCTACGCTCCACATAATGATAGAAGGATGATTTTTATCCCGTTGATACATATTATAAATCCGACTCAAAATAGCCTCTTGATAATCTTCATCACGCGTAATATTGTTAAAGGGTTTGAACATCATGTACCAATGGGCTTCCACATTCGCTTCATCGCAAACATAAATCCCTAACTCATCGCACAAATCATAAAATGCTGGATGGTTTGGATAATGCGCTGTTCGGATGGCATTAAAGTTGAGCGACTTAATTAATTCCAAATCCTTTCGCATATCCGTTAAGCTAAACACATTTCCTGTGTAGCCTGTGGCATGTCCCCAGTTGGGATCGTGTTCGTGTCGGTTGACTCCCTTTATCAAAGCCGTATCTCCATTGATGTAAAAGACGCCTTCTTTGATTTCTAATTTTTTAAAGCCTACTTTTTGCGTCACTTTCTGAATCAAATTGTGCTCATTGTCAAGCAGCTTAATTTCAAGGGAATAGAGATAAGGCGCATCGTCCGACCAAGTTTTTACGGAAGTAATTTCTCCTTTATAGCTCGTTTCAGTGCAAGTATCAACGATTGGGCTAATTGCTTCAAAGCGTTGAAACACTTTCGTACCATTGCGATCTAACAATAAGCAACTGATTTGAAATCCTTGTTGAGGTTTTTTGGATGGGTCTAACTTCAAATCAACAGTGAACAATCCTTTGACATAGCTTTCGTCAAGAGAAGCTGTAATCGTGATGTCGGCTAGACTCACTTGTGGTTTTTTATAGAGAAAAATATCGCGTTCGATACCGCTTAAGCGCCACATGTCTTGATCTTCCAAGTAAGTGCCGTCGCAGTATTTGTATACTTCTACCGCTATTTGATTTTCGCCATTATGAAGTAATGGGGAAACCTTAAACTCGGAAGGGAGTTTACTGTCTTCGCTATAACCAAGATATTGACCATTAATCCAAACAAAAAAACAAGAATTCACGCCGCCGAGGTGCAAAATAAATTCATCTTTTGTTGCTTGCCAATCCTCAGGTAAAGTAAAGTTTCTTTTATAGGAACCTACAGGATTAAAATCTCTAGGCACGTTTGGTTTATCTGCTTTGAAAGGATATTTCCAATTCGTATAAATAGGATAATCATAGCCATACATTTGCCAGTCACTAGGAACGGGTATTTCAACCCAAGAATTGACATCATAGTCTTCTTTGTAGAACTCTTTGACACGCTCTTCTGGTGTATTTGCGTGACTAAATTTCCAGTTGCCGTTTAGTAAAAGATAATTAGAATTACCAGCGATATCTCGAACCTCCTCTTGCGTATCAAAAATAAAAAAAGCATGAGAAACTTCCTTATTTTCTTGGAAAAGTGTTGGGTTTTCAATGTATTGATATTGTGAAAAGCTGAACAAAGGCAGCACAAAAAGTAAAAAAATTGTAAGTGATTTGGTCATTGTTTTAGAATTAAGTTAAAACCTAAGTTCAAGTAGTAAGTGCAACAAAAAATAGGTAGGAAATTACAAAAAGATGTAATTTCCTACCAGGTACTAAAACGTTGCACTAACAACATGAGTAAATATAAGCATTTAGATGAAAAAGATA